>Ga0209251_1000945_pt1 | contig 24251 bp, 18 predicted proteins | sample SaaInlV_100m_DNA_6_FD_184665 | JGI IMG/M metagenome (GOLD analysis project Ga0209251, IMG submission 184665) | Marine microbial communities from expanding oxygen minimum zones in the Saanich Inlet - Saanich Inlet SI073_LV_10m_DNA (SPAdes) (version 2) | ecosystem: Environmental > Aquatic > Marine... | reverse complement strand
GAGGCCAAACCGTTTGGCTCGCATCATAACTTTGCATGCATGACCTGCCCTGGCCAAGTACTGGTCATTAGAATTAAAGCGCCATTTAAGTATTTGTTAATGGTTGTTTGCTAAGACTTTCCGATAAGAGTTCGTTCAGCCTGCCGACCACTGATCAACCAACATATCGCGCCCACCCATTACAGTGCCAAATTATTGTAATCATTTCCTTACCTTACCTGCCCAGAACGCACGCTTTAGCCCAACCTTCATCGCTTTTAAACTTGGTATTGCAACGTTATGTCACGAGCGATAGGAAGTTCAGAGGCGTCAGGTACACCCAAAACGACTAAATGTAAATCATCGCGCAAATATTCAGCAGACTGCCTTTAAAAGTACGGTCTGATCAAAGCTATTGTAAAGCTATTGTAAAGCTATTGTTTAGACCGCTATTATGACCTCTTACGCGGCGCGTGAACCCTAACCAGATATTGCCTACATACATGATAGACGCTTCAAACGCGCTTTTAGATGAATGTGCCCCCTTGCAGCAGTCTTTGCCAATCACGCACCCGCATTAGTCGTCCCGTTTTTTAGCGAGTCAGCGCACATCTGTGGGGGGATTAGCACGATGCCCCACTCCGTCTTACATCGGAGAATTGTCACTAATTAGGAATTCTTGTGAAATTAGGTCTACTCGCTTTAAAAGCCGCTTTAGCCTTTGCGATTTGCGCCTGTTTATTCGCTGCAAACGCCGAGGCAAAATTCAAATTAAAAAATGACAACTACAACGTAAATCGCGACGCGTCACTCAATAAAAATCTGCGCAGTAACGACAGCGACGAAGGCAATATTGTTAGCATCACCATTAAAGAAAGTGGAATAGATGTAGACTATACGATCACCAGCGGGACACCTTTTTCAAGTCCTCTTGTAGCGCTAAATGGCGCAACCCTAACCGTAAACGCCAATGGCGCTATGATCTTCGATCCGCGACCCGACAGCGTGTATTCGCAGTTATTTGCAGGCGATGAACTTAAATTTGAATTCAAATATACTGCCAGAGAGGACGATGACCCTGGCAACACTCAGACCAAAAAAGTAAAAATTAAGATCAAAGGGGTTGCCCCAGAACCGCCCGCTGCGCGCAACGATGGCACCTTCAGGTCAGTGGCCAACCTCCTTCTAACGGTAACGGCTGAGGGCGGACTGCTTGCAAACGATACGAATGCGCTTTATGTCTCGAAAATCAGGGTAGACGGAACGACCTACGCAATCAGTCAAGGCGGCAATAGTGCCCCGGTCACGCTCGATGATGGCGCTATTTTGACCGTGTCTTCGGATGGTTCATTGAACTTTGACCCTAGACCAGACGCAAACTTGCAAGCTCTAACAGCAAGCGAATCGGAAGAGTTCGACTTCGACTATAAAGCCCATAACGAAGAGGACGAGAGTAATTGGGCAGCCGTTGACCTTGAAATAACAGGGTTAGACCTCGAGCTGCCGATTGCACGCAATGATGGTTTTACCATAATCGCCAATCAAGTTTTAAACAAGGATGCAACGAACGGCCCCCTCGCGAACGACACCAACCCCCTACCGGGCGACTTAACCGTTTCCAGACTATTGGTTAACGGCGGCAGCCTGACACTGGGTCAAACCCATACGCTTTCGACATTCGCAACCTTACGGGTGAATGTGGACGGTAGTCTTGTGTTTGATCCAACCAGTGCTACGGCGTATCAATCACTCACGCGAGACGCAGCACCCTTAACTCAGACGTTTACCTATGTTACGGAGAATTCTGACGGTGACAGTAATGACGCGACCGTCACCATTACGATCACGCCCAATCAAGTCAATACGCCTGCCGCCGCAACCGATGATGCCGTCACACTTCAAGAAGATGCCGGTAGAACCAGGATTTTCCCCCTCAACAATGACTCTGGCGACCCAGCGCTCGAAATCATCAGCATCTCCGGCTCTGGCACCACCGGCACGATCAGCCAAGGCGGCATCTTACAAAGCGTTGAAAATTCCCTAGTGCTTGCTAGCGGCGAGCTCTATTACACCGCTTGGGATGATTTTAACGGGCAAGACACCTTCACTTACACCCTGCAAGATGACGATGGCGAACAAGACACAGCAACAATTACCATCACCGTGGCGGCGGTGAATGACGCACCCGACGTCCTGCTTGGGCTTCAAGGCGCAATGCTGCAAGGCACCTCAAAAACCTGGAGTGGTCGCTATGCCAGCGATAATGCACCATTGGGTTTAAGGGCACGCGTTTTTGATCGCGACAATACCATTTATGATGGCCTGGGATGCGACCCGGAAGCAGAGGATTGCGCATCAATGCAAAGTCTTTATTTTAGTCTTGGCGATCCTGTCGATGATAACGGCAATGTACAAGGCACAATTAGTGATGCGGCGACCTGTGGCGACGGTAGTTTTACGTACACCCCCCCGGCAGATTTTTCAGGCCGCATTAGCTTTGATTTCGACGCCTGCGACACCAACGTCTGCTCAGGAATCGCGAGCGAATGCCTGACATCTAATTTCACCATCGACGTTCAGGAACTCGTGAGACCTGACTCTGAAGACTTTGTCGAACCAAACGATTCCGACAACGATTTATCACAGCAACCCCTCGAGATCGGTTTATCCGCGGTTCCGAATGTTTTAGTGATTACCGACGACTCTGGGAGTATGGCTTGGGATTTTATGACTGAGGATGCGGAAGCTAATGGCGTTTTTAGAATTGATGGCAACAGCACAAACTATTATTACCTTTGGCCAGACCAACTCAACAATGATTGGCGCACCCTCACAAGGCGCGAAGAGCAAAGTGGCTATAACAACAAAGGCATCTGGCGCGCGCAGAACAACGATTATAATAAGATCTACTACAACCCCGAGATTCGGTATCGGCCGTGGACTGGACTTGATGAGGATGGCGATGTGTTCCAAGACAGCCTCTTTGCAAGCGCAACCGTCAATCCCTGGGAAGGGACTGGCAGAAGAGATTTAAGCCAGAACAATTTGGCCCGATACTACAAATGGATTGATAAAAAAATCGCTAACCCTGGTTTTGATGCAGACAATCCAGGCGCAGCACCGGAGTTCATAGCCGACCCCAACTGCCCTGGCAATGTTGTCGATGTGATTGACTCATTGCCCTCGCCGCTTGGCAATGACGGTTGCCGAGAAGGTTGGTTAGTCGACATCAAAGCGGAAACCGGTTCTGATGAATGGGTTGATCCGCTAAATGGCCTCGCGACCAACATTGACTATACGACCAACGGCTTTGCCGATGGCAGCAATAAGTTTCCTAAGTTTCCCAATCGAAATGATTGTGCTGGGAGCAGCTTTTGCAGCCTGACAGAAGAACAACAAAATTTCGCAAACTTTTACACCTACGCTCGCAACCGAGAATATGCAGCAAAACTCGCGCTCGGGATTGTTTTTGGAGAGGCAGAAAACGTTCGGTTGGGTTTTACAGGACTACAAACAACATCCGCTAAAATACCCATCGCCAATGTCAACAAAGCCCCGACAACCGGTCGTAAAAAAGCTTTCTTAGACGCCGTCTATCAGATCGAATCTAGGGGTGCAACGCCACTCAGGCTGTCGCTCCGGGGCGCCGGGCAGTATTTCAAATGCTCGCAAACCAACAACATTATGAATGCTTGGGGAACCCCGGGCGATGGTGAGGTATCAGGGTCTTTTAACGGCGGCTGCCCTATAGAAGCCGCACCAGCTGGGACTTGTCAGTCCAACACAACCATTCTCATCACAGACGGATACTGGTCCGGTAGCTCTCCAGGTTTACGACGCGACGCGGATGGTGATTCGATCAAGACGTTGACCGGCGGCGGCAGCAGCATGTTTGATGGCGGCGCCTTTAAAGGCGCTGGCTCGGAGACGAACACCTTGGCAGATGTTGCGATGCTGTATTACGAAAGTGATCTGCACCCAGGCCTTGCCGACGAAATTGTTGTTAAATCGCTCGACAAGGCTCGGGCGCCCAGCGACGCCTTCGCCTCTAACCGCATGCACCAGCATATGAAGACCTACGTCATTTCATTTGGTCAGGAATCTCAAATAGAAGAGCCGACCGACTATACGCAAGCGGTTGATTGGGGCAATCCGATAAGCAATCGAGGCGACTATCTCCAGGCGCGCGTCGATGATACACAACATGCTGCATTTAATGGACGCGGGCGCCTTTTCTCATCATCTAACCCTGAACAATTGGCGATAGACATCGGGCAGGTACTGGAGGAAATTCAGGAGGGCGAAGGCGCGGCCAGTGCGGTGAGCTTCAGTTCGGACGAGCTCAAAGCAGATTCGATACTCTATAAAGGCAGTTATAACATCAAGAATGGCTCGGGCAGCTTGGTGGCGCAACGTATCGCGCTTGATGGCACGCTTAGTCGCGACAACGTTTGGGAGGCTGAAACGCTTCTGGATGCCGCAAACTATGTTGACCGCGCAATCTTCACATTTGACGAAAACAGCAACACCGGCGTCTATCTTGCGCCCGCTAACCTCACATGCGGACAAGCGAACGCCCTTCTTGACCAGCCGATCCTTGGATGCGACTTTTCAGGCACCCCGTCCCCTGAATTGACCGATAAAATCAACTACTTTAAGGGCGACCGAACAAACGAGTTTGCGCCGGATAATGGCCAGCCCGCTGGTATTTTTCGCGGTCGAACCACGGTTTTAGGCGATATTGTTGGTTCCTCTCCCGTTTATGTTAACGCACCGAACCGCGGGTTTCGCCTTGGACTGCCTTACCCCCAAGGTGAACAGTCTTATAGTTACTTTCTGAACAATGAAACCTTAGCCGCGAGGGCCAAAATGCTGTACCTCGGTGCTAACGATGGCATGTTGCACGGGTTTGATGGCGAAACGGGCGTCGAAAAACTCGCTTTTATCCCCAACGAAGTGATCACGGGACGCTATAACAACCCCTTGCGCGCGCTCGCCAGCCCAGCCTACCAACATCGATACTTTGTCAATCTCCCGCCGGTCGTCGATGATATTTTTATAGGCCAGCCCATTTCCGCATTCGAAGCAGGGGACCCGCTCTTCAACGACGATAAACGCTGGCAAACGATTCTGATCGGCGGCTATGGTGTCGGTGGTAAAGGATACTTTGCGCTCAACGTAACCGACCCCGCGAACTTCACAGAAGCAAATGAAGAAAAACTAGTCTTTTGGGAGTTCTCAGAAGAGGATGATGTTTACCCGCTAGACACCAATGGGATAGCGTTTTTAAACAGCGATGGCGACCTCATCTCAGACTATCAAACGCCCCCTCAAGCGATCAAAGATCTTGGCTACAGTACCAGCGTCCCTGTGATCGCCATCAGCAATATTCTTGCCGCCGACGGTGAACGGGAATGGATCAGCCTGTTTGGAAACGGCGCCAATAGTACTTCCGGCATCGCCAAACTCTTTATGTTGTTGATCGACAAAGGCCGCGACGGCGTTTGGTGCCACCCAGACTCACGCTTTGGCGACGAGCTTGCAACGCGGGCCGGATGCGATAACGATGAGTACGATTTTCTAAAACTGACAACTGGCAATGGCGCCAATGCCGCCGCCCAACCGAATGGATTGGGCAGCCCAAGGGCCATCGATGCCGATCGTAATGGCACGGTTGATTATGTCTATGCAGGCGATGAGCAAGGTAACTTGTACCGCTTCGACCTTTGCCGACGCGACCTCCCCACCACGGCTATCGAGCGTGATACAGATCCTGACTGGTATGGTGGCGGCCCGTCCCAATGCAAGTACGGCAAGACCATTTTCAAACAATGGACGGTCACCAAGATTTTTACTGCAAGGAGCAGCACAAATCAGGTTCAGCCTGCAATCTCAAAACCGGTTGTCGTAAGGCACCCTTCCGGCGTCGGTTACGGCGTGATTTTTGGCACAGGTCGCTACGCCAAAACGTCTGATATTACGGATACAAGCTTACAGGCCATTTATGGTTTATGGGACCGATTGGGCGACCAAGAGATCCCCAAAGCTGCGTTGGTACAGCAATCGTATTCTAATGTCTGCGGCGTTTTGGGCGGCGAGGCGGCAGAGGATGACGCAGAGAGTATTTGTGCACGAACATTATCTTCCAATTCGGTCGTTTATACCCCGCCCACAGACGATGATGTGGGCACCCTCGGTTGGTATAACGAGCTTGCGGTGCCAAATGCCACGAATCCGGGCTCGATTGATTTTCCAGGCGAGCGCGCCGTCCGCAATCTAGTGATCCGCGGCGGCTTTGCCTTTGTCAACTCAGTTGTGCCAAGGCAAGGCGGCACTTGTGGCTCGGTTACGGGCGGCTTCGGTTTGGCTTTTTGCCCCCTAACCGGCACCCTCGACTGCAAGGACGGCGATGTATTTGATTTGAATAACGACGGCGAATTTACAGCCCTAGATCGATTTAATGGCAACCGCGTCGCTGCCATCAACTACGGTTCTGCAACGCCGTCGGATGCGGCCTTTTTAGGCGAGCGACGTTTTACGCAGTTAAGCGATGGTACCTTGAGCAGTATCCTCACCAACACCAAGCCCACATTTCGAACGGGCCGACTATCTTGGAGGCGTTTAGATAATGCAAACTAAGCCTGCGCCAGCAATCACCCAATCCAGCTTCAAACTTTGGATTATTTCTGGATTGAGCCTACTCTGCTTTGCCATCTGCACAACAGCAAGTGCCGAGGCCCCAAGCAACCAGTACGAGCGCCTAGGGGTTGTCGACCGAGCCTCCATTACTCAGGAAACAATCACCATAAGCGGGACTTTGTACCGGCTGATGACCAAAGGCGAGCAACCATCCAAGTTTTTTCGCAGCAGGGTTAACTCAGCCGATGAAACCATAAAATTTCATCGTTTTCGAGCGGGCCAAAAGGTCCTGGTGCAATACCTCAAAGCATCAGACGGCCGATATGTTACTCGGTTGGTATTGCTGCCAAACACGACCGATGTTGCGTCTTAAGCCCCTGTCGGTAGATCACCTTAGTCAGCATCGAATGATCGCGGTAAGGCTGAGTCCTCAGTCGCAATCGTTGGTCCACAATCCCCTGTCGGGAGATGCCCACAACTTAGAACGCATCCTCGGCAAGCCTGAAACGATGGTCGTATGATGCGGCACTTGGGCTACGCAAAATGGACTCAGAGCGAAGTTGTCAACGCTGCCTGCCTCGACCCATCAAGGCGCTCAATTTGCCTGCCCGACAATGCCCGCACTATAGGCCATGATGCTCGAAACAACAGGCGTGCAATGTCTTTAACCGTTACCGCAATACCAACGTTAAAGAACAACTAAAAATCGAGCGCGACAACGGCTTATCCAATCGTCCGGTTCGTGACCATCTTCCCGGTAGGCGGTACCAACACTGCCGCCTGTTGATTTAGATCGTGCCGACGAATAGCGCATGCTAGAGCAGACCGTTAAACTCAACCGGCGCTATCAGCACATCAGCGCCTCAACTACCATCAATTTAGGTCCCGATACCATGCTGATCATTAAACGCAATTATTTTACCCGCGCTGTTGCCAGTTTTGCGCTCGCAGCAATCAGCCTGCTATCCGCGCCGGCCCTTGCCAGCGGCAAGCCCGACACCCAAGCCCTTTCAGACACCGTTCGGGTCTTGGCGTCGGACGCCTTTGGCGGACGAGCGCCTGGCACAGAGTATGAAACGAAAACCATCACCTATTTGGTTGACCGATTTGAAGCCCTAGGCCTGACGCCCGGCGGCGACGATGGCAATTGGACCCAAAAGATCGGGCTGAACCATACCCAGCTACAGCAAAATCCCAGGATTGAATTTCAGCAAGGCGCGCAAAACCAGGCCCTCATTCAAGGCCAAGATTTAGAGATCAGCACGGTTCTGGCAACCGATGCCATTAATATTGATGCCGCGCCCATCGTGTTTGTTGGCTATGGCGCCAATGCACCGGAGCGGGACTGGGATGACTTTGGCGATATCGATCTCACCGGTAAGGTCGCTGTCTTTTTAGTGAACGACCCCGACTTTGAAGCCTTGTCCACTGACGCGGTTGCTGGGCGGTTTGGCGGCAAGCGCATGACCTACTATGGCCGCTGGACTTATAAATTCGAGGAAGCCACTCGCCGCGGGGCACTGGCGGCGCTCGTCGTCCATGAAACGGCTGGCGCAGGTTATGGCTGGCAGGTTGCGGCCTCCTCGCCTGGCGAGAACTACGCGATCGCCCTTGCAAAGCATGCCCCTCAGCCGCTTTCGCTGCAGGGCTGGCTCCATCTTAATGCGGCTAAAGATTTATTCCGCCGAGCCGGCCGTCAGTTTGAAGCAGAGAAACGGCTGGCCCAATCATCGGACTTTAAGGCCTTCGAGCTTGAAGGCGTGACCTTTAATGCAGCGATCTCGGTTAATCACGAGCAGATTCAAAGCAGCAATGTTCTTGCGCTATTGCCCGGGACCAGCCAAAAAGACGAGTACCTCATGGTCTCGTCCCATTGGGATGCCTACGGTCAGGGCGCACCGGACGCTCAAGGCCGCACGGTACGTCCTGGCGCCAATGATGATGCGCTCGGCACCGCGGGGGTCATAGAACTGGCGAGAATCCTAGCGTCTGGCCCGCCGCTCGCCAGAAGTATTATCTTCGCCGTCTGGACCGCCGAAGAAAGTGGCCTGCTGGGCTCGACTGCCTATGCGCAAAATCCAGTGTTCCCAATCGAACGAACGGCGCTCAACCTCACCCTCGACATTCTACAAACCGCTGGCCCGGCACATGATGTCATCCTAGTGGGTGAAGGCCAGAGCGATTTAGAAGGCGACCTTGCCCGCGCCGCCGCCCGTCAAGGCCGCGTCGTAACCCCTGAGAACTTGCCGGAGAATGGTTTATTTTTCCGAGCCGATCACTTCTCGATGGCCCGCGTTGGTGTCCCGGTCTTACTGCTCATGGGCATCGCTGGTGGCGCGGATCTGGTAACCGGCGGCCGCGCAGCAGGGGACCAATGGATTAAAGACTATATCGGCAATTGCTATCACCAAACCTGCGATGCCTGGGACCCAAACTGGGACCTTCGCGGGGCAGCCCAAGATATCGAGCTCTTTCAGATGATTTTGCAAGATTTGGGGAATTCAACCCGTTGGCCGCAGTGGCAGAATGGATCAGAGTTCAAAGCCATTCGCGAGCGCTCAAAAGCGCAGCGAAGCGCTCTGGCAGCACCTTAAACCCTATACGCCCAAGTAAGCGTTCGAAGTTAGGGCGTCGCTACAACCAACAATCTAGGCAAAACCCTTGAGGTCGCGAAGGCACTTTCAATGTTGGCGAAGTTTAAAAGCTGAGGGCGCTTTATAGACTAAGAACCTCTTTACCTTGAGGGCGCTCTTTGCTGAGGGCGCTCTTTGCTGAGGGCGCCTCGCTGAAGGCGGTCTGTTCGCTGAACGGCCGCTAAAGGCTTTATTACCTACCGGCGCTGGAACACAAAGATCCTAATGAGAAGGCAGCGCTTGATCTTCGTTCAGCGTTGCCCCCCTTCAATCGAGCTTCACAACACAACCCGATTCAGATCGGATCTGCAATTTTCAGCAATTGTTTGCCGAGGTTCTGACCGGTAAACAATCGCTGCAGCGTCTCTGGAATCTGATCAAAGCCTTCCTGCAAGTCGACTTGGAACTTCAAGTCGCCTGCCTGAATCCAGGCCAGCAGTTGCTCAATAGCTTCGCCCGCACGCGGCATATAATCCAAGACAATAAAGCCTTCCATGCGCGCCCGCAGGGTGATTAGGTTCATCAAATTGGCGGGGCCAGGGGCGGGCTCGGTGGCGTTGTAACCCGAAATACCGCCACACAAAACGATGCGCGCCTTGAGGTTCATGTGATTCAACGCCGCTTCTAAGATATCGCCGCCGACATTATCGAAAAACACATCGAACTTATCCGGACAGCTCGCCTTGATTTGACCATCCACATCGCCGGCCTTGTAGTCGATGACCGCATCAAACCCGGCCTCTTCTTTGAGCCATGCGCACTTTTCAGGACCACCCGCGATCCCAACCACGCGGCAGCCTTTAATCTTTGCAATTTGACCGGCAACCGAGCCCGTCGCGCCCGCAGCCCCGGAAATCAAAACCGTTTCGCCCGGCTTCGGCATGCCCAAATCCAATAGACCAAAATAGGCCGTGAGCCCTGTGATCCCAAGCACCGACAGCATCATCTCGGGGGGCACACCCGCTGGCAATTTCGTCAGCCCCATGGGGCTTTGACCGGGCGCCGCAACCACAAAATCCTGCCAACCTCCGGTTGTCTGCACGATATCACCCACCTCAAAATCCGAATGTTGCGAGGCCATCACCTGCCCCACCGACCCCGCGCGCATCGGCGCTCCGATCGCCACCGGCGGCAAATAGCTCGGTCGATCCACCATCCACCCGCGCTGAGTTGGGTCAAACGACAAAAACAAATTTCTGACGAGCACTTCACCCGCTCCCGCCTCCGGAATAGGCGTTTCGGCGTACTCAAAGTTTTCTCGGGTGACCATACCCTCGGGTCGTTTTGACAACAGCCATTGACGATTAATGTTCATGCTTTCTCTCCCAATTGATCTATTTATTTAGCCCTAACGCCTCAGCTTTAGGGATCTGTTTTTAACCGATTTGAACCGCGTCGATGGATGCGCCTTGATTAACCGCCAATGGCAAGGATCGCAAGCGCTGCCCTGTTGCGCGATACACCGCATTCGCAACTGCGGGTGCGATCGGCGGCAAGCCTGGTTCACCAACCCCGGTTGGTTTATCCGTGCTGTCAACAATCACGACCTCGACGCTTGGCGCTTCCGACATCCTCAAAATAGGATAGTCGTGAAAATTGCTTTCAACCACGGCACCGTTTTTGATCTCATGATGACCGTGCAAGGCCGCCGTTAAACCAAACATGATCGCGCCTTCCATTTGGGCTCGGACGATGTCAGGGTTCACAGCAATTCCGCAGTTCACAACACACAACACGCGGTGCACCCGAATCTTACCCGCATCAACCGACACCTCAGCCACTTGCGCGACATCCGTTAAAAACGAGTGATGCGCCGCAAAGCCCAGATAGCGCCCGGGCGCTGGCGTCATCGCGTCCATCGCTTTGCCTGCAACCCGGATAACATGCTGCAACCTAGGATTGTTCTCAGTATTCTTAATTCGAAAGGCAACCGCATCTTCGCCGGCGGCAATTGCCAGCTCATCAATCATCGATTCTTTCGCAAACGCCGTGTAGGAATGGCCGACCGAACGCCAAAAGGTTAAGGGCAACCCATGATCAATCGTCGTGTGGGTGACCCGAGTATTCGGATGATCGTAATCCTCATAAAGGCCCTCAAGACTTGATGGATCCGCAACCCAGCCATTGAACGCGCCTTCTGCTAAGCCCACCGTCCAGCCGATCAAACCGTCGCCGAGGCCAGGAAACAACGCTGGCATCAGATTCTTAATGGTCTCGGGCGAGATGTTACCGCCGACCCGGGTTGCATCCCAGGCCGTGATTTTTCCGGATTCAGAAAGGCCTGCACGCACGCGCATGAGCGACGCTGGCCGGTACAGACCATTTTTAAGATCGTCCTCCCGAGACCACAACAGCTTGATCGTTTTATCCGTTGCGACCGCCACCTGAGTGGCTTCAATAATGTGGGTCAGCGTGCCCCGACGGCCAAAACTGCCGCCCAAGTACGTTTGATGAACGCGCACGCGCTCTGGCGCAAGGCCTGCAAACCGGGCGACCAAACCCTGGGCCCCGGATGGCCCTTGGGTACCGGACCAAACATCAGCTTCTCCATTTTGAACGCGCACCACGGCATTCATTGGCTCCATGGGCGCGTGTGATAAATAGGGCGTCCAGTAAACGGCTTCGAGCACTTGGTTGGCAGCCGTCAACGCGCCTTCAACATCGCCATCATCGGTTGCCGAGACCGCGTCATCTGCCGCGAGTGCGGCTTGATAGTCCGCACGAATCTCTGCCGAATTCAGTTTGGATAACGCAACCGTTTCCCATTCAACGGTTAAAGCCTCTGCGGCGGTCTTCGCCTGCCAATATTGCTCAGCAACCACGGCAACGCCACTGCCAATTTCAATAACATCTGTAACACCTGGCATTACTAAGGTTTTGCTGGCGTCAAAAGAAACGAGCTTTGCGCCGGCCACGGGCGAGCGTTTCACAACAGCGTAATGCATATCCGGTAGATCAACGTCGATTCCAAACACCGCGCTGCCATTTGATTTCGCGAGCGCATCGACCCGAGTGGATTCCCGACCGATGTAGCGAAAGGCACTCTGCGGCTTAAGAGGCGCCTCGGTGGGTGCGACCAAGCCCGCGGCGGTTTGAACAAACTGGCCATAAGGATAGCGCTTATCCGCCACGATAATATGGCCGTCCTCAGTGCTCATTGCATCCCGCGCCACGCCTAAATCCAGCGCGGCAGCAGACAACAACAGCGCCCGAGTGTTGGCGCCAACTTGGCGTAGCGGCTCATAATGCGCATTGATCGCATTACTGCCACCGGTTGCTTGAACCCCCATGCCTGGGTTGTTGTAATCCTCATGCACCCCGGCGAGTAAGATCTCCATACTGAGGGGGTCATAATCCAACTCCTCACCGATCAGTGTTGACAGACCCGTGGTCACGCCCTGCCCCATCTCATCTCGGGCGGTATAAAACTTGATGGTGTTGTCCGGTAGTATCTGTAAGAACGCGTTGGGCACAAAGCCCCCTTCGGCCACCGCAATCGGAAGCGGCCCGGGTGTTGAGCATCCGGTCAAAGAAAAACCAATCACGACCCCACCGCCTAAGACCGCCGTGGCTTTTAAAAATCTTCGGCGCGAAACATTTTCAATCTTCATACGTTACGCCTCCTGCGCTAAAGCAGCATTTCGAAACAGCGGTTGGGCAGAACTCGCCGCAAGGACTGCTTTTTTAATGCGCGGGTAACAGCCACACCGACAAATATTGCCAGACAATGCCGTATCGATTTCCGCCTCAGTTGGGCTCGGGTTTTCATCGAGCAGCGCAGCGGCCGTCATAATTTGACCCGACTGACAGTAGCCGCACTGGGGCACTGAGTGTTCAACCCAAGCCGTTTGCAGGGCATGCAGCGCGCCGTCCTGGCTTAGACCTTCAATGGTCGTCACTGATTGTCCGGCGACGGCTGCAACCGGCAGGATGCAGGTGCGTACGGCCTTGCCATCAATCTGCATGGTGCAAGCACCGCACAACCCAGCCCCGCATCCGAACTTTGAGCCCTTCAGCTTAAAGCGATCGCGAATCACCCATAACAACGGGGTGGTCGGATCATCTTCGCTGGTTACCGTCACGCCGTTCAATTCAAACTCGATCATCGTCTTTCCTTTGGTTAAATTTGTCGTCCGCGTTGCAACTCAACAAGGCGCGTTAGATCCCGTTTTGCATGCCGCTTTAAAAGCTGGGCTCGAAGGTTGGCTCGGATGTGCACGGGTTTTTTAGGGCAATTATTTTTAATTCTGAACGAGCCGCCAGGGGTTCCAGTAACCCCTTGGCCGGCGAGGTGGTCCTTATCGACGGCAGAAAGACCAACCGACAGGACAACAATAAGCCCCCAACGTCTGTTGCTGCTGAGGGGCGCTGAGTTTGACACGCGACGAGGACCAACGGTTATGGCGCCTCACGATCGGACAGGATGGTCAGCATATCCTGAACCAATATGTCTGGATGCAAGAACGAAACCGAATACACTTCTCTGAGATTTTGTTGCTCGTCAATTAAATAAACGCGCAACAAATGCGATAAACTTCCAACAGGTTTTCCATTACTATCAACGTCTTGTATGACAAACTGATTGTAGGATTTTAATATCTTTTCAAGCTCGGCATCACTGGGCGTCGTCAAAAAACGCCAGTTCCGAGCCTGCTCTGCCTCAAATCGCGCCGCATACTTGCGCAGCACTTCGGGCGTATCATTGAGCCGATCGAAACTGAGTGACAAAAGCTGTACCCGCTCATTCAGGCGAGGATCTTTGGCCAATCGCTGCATGACACGGTTGAGCACATAGCTCGCCAATGGGCAGCCATTCACATCGCTACACGAGGCGTACATGAAACTCAGCAGGGTAACCTTCCCGGCCATGAGGGCCTTTAAGGTCGTTTGCTGGCCTCGGCTATCGATCACCACGCCATCGCTGGCTTGACCAATAATCGGCCGCGCATAACTGCCGACCGCCGGCAATTCAAAACCCAATGGACCGTATCCTGGCGCCAGGGGCACGTCAGGGGCTGGATTGTGGTGCGCAACCGCCGGCGTTTGTGTTCCGGACGCATGATGCGGCGCCGCCAAAGTGGACGCTGCAAGCAAGCACCCTACCCAGCACAGTGCTTGCCCGGCTATTTTTACCACCAATTTCATCAAATTCGCCTATTCTAGCCCGGCAAACTTGCTGGGTTGTGGTGGTGCGGTCATACCATACAGCGAATAGGCACCAAAGCGCATCTGGTGCGGATAACCCAGCCCTTCGGCAATAAAATCGATGGTGAGTTTGTGCTCAAGCTTGCCGCCTTGGTAATCGTAAATTTTGAAGTACTGCAGGTCTTTACCCGTCGAGACCGTCTTGTCCCAATTCGCAAGCAGTGACGAGGTGTAATACAGACGCTTGCCATCCCAACTTTGCGACACCATATTCACTTGCTCTCCGATTGACGTTTCGCTCTTGAGTTTTGGTGCAAACGGATCCGAAATATCAAACAACCGCGTCATCCCATCGTTCCAGGTATTGACCCAAAGTGAGCCATCATCGGCTGAAATCGAAATATCAACCGGCAGCGGCACCTTTGAGGCATCGGCAATATCTGCAACTTTCTTGGCATGCCAATCGTTGTCTTGCTCGTAGATCAACCAAATCTCGGAGGTCAACGCCGTGGTCGTGAAGCAGTAGTTGTTGTTCGACCCCCAAGCACACCGAATTTCAAGTGGTGCACCCGGCACGTCTAAGATTTTTTTCGGCTTTCGAGTATGCAAGTCCCAAACGACGACCGTGTTACCAAAGTTGCTCATGGCCTCTGGACTCGACATCATCTCACCCAGATTCATCATGTAATTGTTCAACCCCGTAAACGACGAGGTTAGTAACACGTTGCGCCGCGGCAAAGCCCGAACATCGTAGCCATAGCCGTCCGCAAACTGACCGGACTTTTCAGCACCGTTCAATTCGCCGTCTTTTGGCATCCAATGCGTTGTGATGTAATCGCCGGCATTGGTGTATTCCACAAGCCCTGTTACCCCACCATGGTCCGTCTCATTGGATAAACCCGTGATCAATATTCGTCCGGGTAACGCGTAAGAGGTGTGCGGGCCCACCACGCCGCCAGATTTGGCGACAAAGTTATCAATTGTGCGGTGCAAACTCGGTTTTGCTGGATCCGTGTGCACATCAAAGATAAAGATTTTGCTACTCGCTAAACCGCTGGCCCAAAGATACCGGCGATCATCGGTTAAGCCAGAATGATGAGCCTCGTTTCTGCCGCCAACTGATAAGGAACTCACCACTTCGCCATATTGTTCAGAGTTTGGGTTCACCGATACGGTTACCAGCTTGTCTTGCTCATCGCCCAGGCCTTCTATACCCAGTGTCCAGATATAGACAAAATCCTCCTGACCCACAATTTTTGCCATATAAGGCGACATACACGTCTCGTCCGCCATCGCAAATTGCGGCAACAAAACGGTTAAAACCACGGCTAGCCACTTTTTCATCGATCCTCTCCTTCCTTGCCGAGCCAGATTGGCAGGCGCTCTTTTTTCTTCGCCTTGAGAGCTTACCGCAATCTAAGCCAGTGCGGGACCCGACCGTAGCGCTTTTTCTATAACCTTGGGTTATAACGAAAGCGCCAAAAACCCGCCTCGAACTTGCCGAGCCAAAGCGCGACACAGGCCAGATTCCATCTAAATTCCTATGCTATCCTCAAACCGACCTTAACCGACCCGCACGCCATGACCACACTCGACTACAGCATTGTTACCGGCTATCTGCTGATGATGCTCGCCCTAGGCGTCTACGCCCAGTTTCAACAAAGCAATACCGAGGATTATTACGTTGGGGGTCGCCGACTGGGCACCCTGTCGATTGCGGTGCTTTGGATGGCCTCTTGGGTCGGCGGCGCCTCCGTTATCGGCAGCGCTGGGCGCGCCCACAACCTCGGCATTACCGCAGTTTGGTATTGTCTGGCGCTCGCGATCGGCTGCTTTATCTTCGCGGCACTTTTCGCCGCCAAGGTAAAGCGACTCGGCGATGTTGGGCAATACCTAACCTATCCAGACCTGATTGAGGATCGCTTTGACGGCAGAACGCGGCTAATTGCCACCCTCACAACGGCCCTATCCTTCATCGCCTTCGCAGCAGGTCAGCTTGCAGCGTCTGCGACCATTATCGAAGTTATATTCGGCTGGTCGTTTGCGCAAAGCTTGCTCCTGGCGACCAGCATCGTGGTTGCCTACACCGCGATCGGCGGCTTTCTGGCCATCACCTATACCGATTGGCTGCAGATCATCCTGCTGGTCCTAGGCGTTGTCGTGATTGGTCTGCCGATTGCCATCTTGAATGGCGGCACACCCGACAACCTGTTGAACAATCTACCCCCAGAACGCTTTGACCTCGGGGCCTGGGGGTGGCCTGCGATCATTGCACTGGTGGTTTCGATTAGCATGAGCTTTATCGTGTCCATGGACAGTTTCACCCGAAGTTATTCGGCAAAGAGCCCAAGCGCGGCGCGCAATGGCCCGTTTCTGGCCGTTATCTTGATCATTATCATCGGTGGCGCCGCGACCTGGATCGGCTTGACTGCAGGATTACTGTTTCCGGACGTTGCCAGTGGCGACAATGTGCTACCGCTGTTTATCGAGCAACTCTTCCCAACCGGTCTAAAGGGGCTGGTGTTGGTGGGCTTGTTGGCAGCCGTCATGTCAACGGCCGACATCTGTATCTTGACCGTCTCGGCCAACACCACCCATGACGTTTATCAGCGCTTTGTGAACCCCGCAGCATCAGAACAACAGCTTTTTAACATCAGCATTGCCGCTTCTGCCCTGATTGGTCTTTTGGCGGGTCTCATGGCCTGGCAAATGCAGGATGTGATCGATATCTTGCTGATCGGCTTTACCATCAACGGCGCGGCGCTGGTGATCCCGACCATTGCTGCCATTTACTGGCGCCATACCGATTCAAATCCGGCCTTTTGGAGCATGCTCGCGGGCCTCACGACCGTGCTGGGCTGGCACGGTATGAGGCTCATCACAACCGACCCGGTGTTTTCAATCGATCCTTTGTGGCCTGGCTTATTTGCAGCCGCCACCGTCTTTGTGATCGGACATCGTCATCGCGCGCCCTGGACGCCGCCCGCCCAAGTTGAGGCCGCACCATGAGCGACCCTTTAAAGTTCGAACGGGCCGGGGATGATGAGCGCATTAATCTTGCGGTTGGGCAGCCCTCAATCGATCTGATTCCCAAAAAGATGCTGCAAACTGCCGCCGCTCGAGCGTTTAACAATGCGCCCGAGCATGCTTTCAACTATGGCGACCCGCAAGGAGAGCCCATCTTCAGAGCCGCGCTGGCTTTGTTTCTGCAAGGCCAAGGCCAGACCAACGCGCGCGCCGAGTCGCTGTTTCTCACCGGCGGCAACTCCCAAGCGCTGGATTTCGTCTGCGAGCGCTTTACCCAGCCTGGCGATGTGGTGCTCGTCGAAGACAGCACCTACTTTTTGGCATTACAAATTTTCAAAGACCGAGGGCTCAACATCGTTGGCTTGCCTTGCGATGCCGACGGCATTGAGCTGCCGGCGCTCATCAACGCCATAGAGACCCATAAGCCTCGCCTGCTGTACACCATTGCCAGCTTTGCCAATCCGACCGGATTATCTCTCGCCGAGGCTCGGCGCGCGGAAATTGCCCGCCTCAGCAAGCAGCATGATTTCATCGTTGCCGCCGATGAGGCCTACCAGTTACTACATTTCGAAAAGCCGGCACCCAAGTCCTTTAGCCACTTTTTAACCGATGGCAACATTCTCTGCCTCGGCACCTTTTCCAAGATTTTAGCGCCCGGACTGCGCGTTGGCTGGCTTGAGGTGAGCGAGGCACTTATGCCGAGACTCTTGGCCTCTGGCTGGGTGAACAGTGGCGGCGCCATCAATCAAATGGCTTCTTTTATCGTCACGGATTGTTTACAGCAAGGCGCACTAGCTTTGCATTTATCAACCCTGCGGCACACCTTGGCCGCGCGCGCGGCGGTCATGCAATCAGCGCTCAAGGCGAACTTATCCGAGCTCGCCACCTGGACCGCACCCAAGGGCGGCTACTTTTTTTGGTTACGACTGACAGACTCCATCAATACGGACGACTTGGTCGCACCCGCAAGCCGCGCCAGCGTGGGTTTTCAACCCGGCAACTTTTCATCGGCCAATGGCCATCACCCGAATTATTTAAGGCTGAGTTTTGCCGCCTACGGCGTTACCGAAATCGAAACGGGCATCCAGCGACTCCGCACGGTTTTGAGGCAGCACTAAGGCACCTGAGAGATGCGAGCGTCTCACGCTTCCAGGCAGACTCGCAGTTGCTAACGCTGATCCGGAATGTTCGAGCAAAAAGGACTCATCAATGGGCAAAATCGGGATACAATTTGGGTTAACATTTTATTTTCTCGAACCCTGATTTTGGTTGCACTATGCAGATATTCAATTTTGTTAAGGTTTTATTCTCACCCATCGTGTTTGGGCTTGGTTTTATTGGCCCCTTATCGGCTGAAATCATTACCGCCCTCGAGATTGCATTGCCCATTGGGGCGCCCCTCTACTGGGGGCTGTTGATTGGCGGTCTGTTAGGCCTGATGGCACAGGTTCGCGGCAGTTGGATCTGGGTGAAGCCCTCATGAACAATCCTGCGATGACAAAAGAAGCCTTACTCGCGCTGTCCCCCGATGCCTTGGACGCGCTGGAGCGGAAAATTGCGGGCAAATATATGCATCGAGTTCCCTGGGGCGCTGTCGCTTGGGCTTTAAGCAACCTAATGGTCTGGCTATCGCTCTGGCCACTGGTTTTGTTCGACTACCTGTCGATTTGGGTGGCCTTCCCAATTGCGGTGCTCAATGTAGCCCTCAGCTACTTGCCATCCCATGAAGCGCAACACAGCATTATTGCTCGCGAGGGCCACCCGCTGCGCTGGCTCAACGAACTGGTAGGTCATTTATCCGTCATTCCATTTGCGCAACCGTATCGCGTTCTTAAAAACACGCACATGGAACATCATGCGCACAGCAACCATCCGGAGCTCGACCCGGACTACGCGGTGCACGCTAAAGATGATTGGGCCTTTTTGAAGAACAGCATTCTCAGGCGCCAGCCAGCGGGCCCGGCTCAAAAAGCGTATGGCGACGCGATGGCCCGTATCGGAAAATCGCATATGCTGATCGATGCCCTCTTATTTAACCTTGTGTTTATCGGCGTGCTGTTCACGATGGCTTGGACGGGCCACGCCATTGAAGCGGCGCTGCTTTGGTGGCTACCGAGGCACATTGCCCAAACCTATATCCAGTACTATCTTAGCTGGGCGCCGCACCATCCTGGCAATCGGCAAGAACGTTATGGGCAAACCCGCGGCTTTAAGAGCAAAGTCGGCAATCTGCTGAGCATGGGTATGCAATACCATATTGTTCATCATCTATACCCACGCATTCCACTGAGCAGTACACCAGCGGCCTTTCACGAATTAAAACCCATCTTAGAAATACGCGGTTGTGATGTTGGGGGTTGGGCGGAAACCCCTTAATTTCCCGGACGGTTGGGCTCCAGGTTTTTCAGCTGAAAACGTGACCAGTCTGCATGGCCTTCGTCTCCCTCAATCGCGCAACACGCTAGCTCATGTCAGCGGCAAACGGCGCGTCAGTCTGCCTGAGAAAATCGACGGCGCGGGTGCGGCGTCGCAGCGGTTGGCCTGAAAGACTGAGCCGCACTCATAACGCGCAGCAACCCAAGCCAGATCGGATCAATCGCCGCACAGACTAAGGCCTTAGACTCTTGATTCTCTCAAGGTTAGTTGCCCGCCACGTCCAGCGCTTGCGCCAGCGCAAGCTTCACACTGGCCATGAGCCGCTGACTGACCCCCGCCTGCGGATGATACACATCCCCGGCGTGATACAAGCCCGGAAACACTGCGAGCTCGCAAGGCACCCCAGCGGCATTGAGTCGTCGGGCGTAGTCGACGTCTTCGTCGTAGAATAGGTCTTCCGTGCCCACGCAGATATGCGCGGGCGTCAGATGACTCAGGTCATCGGCCCGGGCGGCTGCCGCATAACACGACGCAGCGTCGCCTGGCTCACCGCCTAAGTACATCTCCCAAGCCGCAAAGGAGGTTGCTTGATTCCAAACCGGATGATTGTCGATCTGCCCCGACTCGGTTGCATGTAGGTTATCGATCATGGGATACAGCAACAATTGTAATTTAAGCCGAGGGCCCTGCGCATCGCGTACTTTAAGCGCGAGACCGGCGGCCAACCCCGCCCCCGCGCTCGTGCCACCAATGGCGAGGCAGTCTGGATTAATACCCAGTCTGTCTCCCTCGCCGTGCAGCCATAGCAGGGTGTTCCAAGCGTCCTCTAGGCCCCCAGGAAACGGGTGCTCGGGCGCCAACCGGTAATCAACCGAGACTACCGTGATGTCGAGATCATAGGCCAACTGCTTCGCGCGATTGTCGTCCGCATCGCCGAGCACATATCCGCCGCCATGAAACCACAGCAAACAGGGTTGATCCGGACGGTCTGATTTACGATAGAGGAACACCGTTGTTTTGACGCCCTCGGCCTCGACCTCATGGCGGCGGGTTATAACCGGTGGCTCGGCCACAGCGCTGGGCGCCGCCGCGAGCGCTTCCCGCAAGGCATTCAGGCCGGCCCGGTCTACCCGCAAAGCAAGCTCCTCGGTTGCGCCCTCTCGAAGTTCTGGGTCAATTCGGTTGTAGTCGAGTTTCATGATCATTCCTTTTCTAATAGCTACAATACTGCGCTTGCGGGGCTTGATAATCTGGTGATGACGAGCCTAGGGGATTAATCCGGTTTTAGGCGGCTTACGGGCGGGCTTTATATTCATTGACCTAAAATACACTATTGCGAAATGCCAAACGCAGCCTACAGTCTGCCTGCGCAAGGATTGAACGATCGATCACTTCATCTATCAACCCATCAACGTTTCAGCTCGAGCGCGATGGGAATTTCAAGATCTTTGCCACCCTCTTTTTAAAACTCGATGGCGGCGAAGCCTTACCTCTGAACAAGGTGGTTAACACCGGCGATACCGCATCATAAAATCGCCAATCCTCTTCCTCATCCTCCGCAGCCTGGGCGTGAATCTGTTGCTCGGCCTCACTTCCAAAGTATGCTTCACAGAAGGTTTGACCCGCTTCAGATAGATGCTCGGACCGCAATTCCCCTCCCAAAACGGTGGTCAAAAAAGCAGCGCCCGCAAGGTCCTGCATTTTGATCCGACCCACGGCCGATGGATAATCCTGCACGAGCCGCTGATTCAACAAATCGTTGGTGACTAAAAAAGCAATGAGCGCACCAAGCGCCTGGGTGTTATTCCCGATTCGGCCTAACGCAATGGTGGCGTAGATTTGTGACATCCGTCGTGCAACCTGTATTCAAATAATCGGTAATTGTCGGCTCTGATCAAAGTCGGTCTGTAAGCTTGCGCATGCCTGTACCCAGTGACACTAACTGCTGCCGCAAGATAAATCGATCCCAGCCAATACAAAAATGACGCACGCCCATATCGATATAACGCTTAGCCTGCTCGACGCTGCCCAACTCTATGCGCGGATGAATGCCATATTCTAGCGATTTTTGAATGACCAAAGCCTCAAAGGGTTTAATCGCTTCAGAATGTTGAAGGCTCGGCTCGCCCCGCGAAAAACTGAAATCTGCCGGGCCCCATTGCGTCATATCGACACCCAGCTCACGGGCGCGGGCCAAGATCGCATCGAGATGATCAACGGCAATGGATTTTTCGATCATGATGCAAAAGACAATGCTTTTGAGATCCTGTAAGTAGGCCCCGGTGTCATAACTGCTTAACGCCGGCCGTCGGAGCTTGACGCCCATATCTCCCGCAACGCCGGGCTGATCCGGGCGAATAATCCGATGCGCAATCTCGACATCCAAAGGCCTGCGAATATCCGTAAACAAAACCGCTTTAAACCCGGCGCCCAAAGCGCCTTGCGCGACGAAGCCTTGGGAGGCTTGGTCCGGTTTGATCATCAATGGCAAGCCGCCCGCTTGCGCCGCACGGGCAAGGTGGTACAAGCGCGGCAAATCGAATGCCGCGTATTCCGCAGAGAATTCGCCGTAATCAAATAATCCGGTATCGCCGATCAACTCTGGGATATCCGGGTCGGTAAACATAAAGTGTGTGCCGAGGGTTGGATGGCCTGCCGCGAGACGTTCCCGAAACGTGTTAGGTAAAATCATGGGGCCCGCTCCTATCCCTGCCAAGACTGCTTGATCAGAATTGGCCTCGGACATTCAAATGCCAATTCCTTAACCCTGAATTATTGAGCTTTCAGGGTTAAAAAGCGAATGACGTGCGCGCGCCTCTTTCCTTCGCTCGCAACCGGTATGACTTAACGCCGCGCCTTTTGAGAAGCCCATTCGCCAAGCGGGCCCAAATCAAGTTATCCGGACTCATCCAAGGCGCTAAAATGCCCGAACAACCTGACTGAGCCCATCCGTTTTACCGAGCGCGCCATGCACCATCCGCCCAGCCGAGGCAATCACGTCACCAATCGCTCATGCGCCCCAAGGCACCTGCTTGCGCGCTGGGTCAAGCGGCTGACTGCGGCTGCAGGATTAATCGGAATGGCCTGTGCGCTGAGCGCACCCGCCAACGCGAAAGCCCTAGGCGAGCTGCGTCTGGAATGCGGCCAGGCGATTGCCTTGAGCCGGGATCCGACAGCCGTGGGCGTCGACATCTACCAAATTGCCACATGCTTTGCTTACCTTGAGGCGCATATCGATATGAGGCCTGCGCTATTCTGCTTGCCGCAGGATCTCGCAATGAGCGCGATTGCCGAGCGGATTCTGCACGAAACTGAGGCTGATGACGCTAACGCAAACGCCTCGGACGCTCTGACGACGCAGCTTCAGGTGAGCGCGCCTTGTCCTGAATCAGCGCACTGATGAGCCCACTGCGCTCACACCGGTCCATCTGACAGGCAACGTCCCAAACCGCACCATCGGCCCAAACATAACGCGCGCTGCCCTGACGCCGTCCTTGCTGGAATTGACCCTCAAAGCGATCGCCGGCATTGTCGGCTCGAGAGGCGCCATAGATCATGACCCCACGACCATGGGCCAAGCCCAATGCGAACTCACCCATGTACCGGTCCCCATTTGAAAACATCATATTGCCGCGACCGTGGGCGCGATGATTTACCACCGGGCCTTCGTAGAGATTACCGTCGCGATCGCGGAGCTTCACCGGACCATTGAGCCGGTCACGTACCCAAAAACCGGTATAGGAGCCGCCATCACTAAGATAATAGGTCCCTCGACCCATCTGCATGCCACTTTCGAAATAGCCTTCAAATCGACCTCCATCGGGGAAAACCATCACACCCTGCCCAGTCGGCTGGCCATCCACCAGTCGACCTTCGAATTGACGCCCGTCCCGCAGCTCAACCTTGCCGACACAATTCGGATCCATAAAGGGATCGCACGGGGTAATGATCCCAGCAGCGTCCGCTGCGTCATCCGCGGCAGCAAATCCATTGAGACTCACAATCATCAGGGCAAACACACCCAACAACCGCGCACTGCGCTGAACCGACTTGCCACATGGCATACTTTGAATCGACTGAATGATGCTTTCGAGACGCATACTGATTTCCTCGCTTGCGTGAAACCTTAGGCTGAACGAAACTAATTGTAGTTTGTATGACCGATATTGCCACCCTTCAGAAGGTTTATGCCGTGAACACTTTGATTCCAATCTTGCGTATCTTTGACGAAGCGATGGCCCGAGGCTTCTACCTGAACTATCTTGGCGCGGCGGAAACCTTCAGCCACCGCTTTGATCCAAATGCCCCACTGTACTTGGGGGTTCAATTGCATGGGGCCGATCTACACCTATCGGAGCATTTTGGGGACGCCACACCCGGCAGCAGCATTCGATTGAAGATTGAGGATCTGCCTCGCTATCACGCGCAATTAATCAAGGCGACTTATCCAAA
>Ga0209251_1000937_pt1 | contig 24361 bp, 19 predicted proteins | sample SaaInlV_100m_DNA_6_FD_184665 | JGI IMG/M metagenome (GOLD analysis project Ga0209251, IMG submission 184665) | Marine microbial communities from expanding oxygen minimum zones in the Saanich Inlet - Saanich Inlet SI073_LV_10m_DNA (SPAdes) (version 2) | ecosystem: Environmental > Aquatic > Marine... | reverse complement strand
ATGAAAAATTTCAAGTTACTCAAGACGTATTCCATGGCCAATATTTAAAGGTAATTCCTTTAAAGAATGACCCCAACAACACCTGGTCGAACCCTATGGATATAAATTTGTCAAGAGGTAAGGATTCAACCATAGCAAGACTCACATTAAACTATATCAGAAGTGTATATGATTTATCCTCGGAAAATAATTATAAAGAATGCAACATATTACTAACTCAACTAAAATCAGAGCAGAGAAAAGTTGCTGGTAAAATCATTCCTAGTGAAAATCTATTGAACCTAGAAGTTCAATACAACAAATGGGAAATCTTCAAAAGAACCTATCAAGCCTACGGACTTCTCGGGTTTTTGATGCTCATCTTGTTTTTTATTCAAATTTTTGTGTCATCCAACGCAAACCTGATTAGAATTTTTAATTATTCGAGAAAAGGACTTTTTTATATTTTACTTGGTGTATTTGGTTTTCATGCGGCGGGACTAATCATTAGGTGGCTCGTTTCTGGACATGTACCATGGAGTAATGGTTATGAGGCTGTTGTATTCATTGCTTGGGTAACGATGCTTGCAGGTTTTATTTTTTCTCGAAAAAATGCAGTTGTAATTGCGGGAACAGCTGTCCTCGCCTCCTTAATGATCTTTGTAACTGAGCTTAATCTTTTAGATCCTGAAATCACACCTTTACAACCCGTATTGAAATCGTACTGGCTTATGATTCATGTTGCTGTAATCACGGGTAGCTATGGATTTCTTGGCTTGGCCTGTATACTTGGATTTTTGAACTTGACTCTTTACATTTTCAGAACCCCAAAAACAGCAAAAACAATATCCACAAATATTACAGAGCTCACGTACATATCTGAGATGACCATGACCATTGGTGTTTTCATGCTTACGATAGGCACATTTCTGGGCGGCATCTGGGCAAATGAATCATGGGGTAGATATTGGGGTTGGGACCCGAAAGAAACCTGGGCATTGGTTTCCGTTTTGGTTTATGCAACAATCCTCCATCTTAGATTTATACCTGGACTCAAAAGTAAATTTGTTTTTAATCTGGTTTCATTTTGGGGGTATTCAGCCATCCTCTTTACCTTCTTCGGTGTGAATTTTGTATTAGTCGGATTGCATTCCTATGCTCAAGGAGATGGATTGGGAGATATTCCGTCTTGGATCATTTATACTGTTTTCGTATTCGTAATATATAGTCTAATTGCATTTTGGAGAAAAAAAACATTCTCTAATTCTAAACTTAATTAGCATGAATTCTTCTCGCATTTTACACGAGGACAATCATCTCATTGCCATCAATAAAAAATCATCCGAAATCGTTCAGGGAGATCGTACTGGTGACAAAACGATGCCCGATGAAATCAAAGCTTATCTAAAAAACAAATACAGTAAACCGGGTAATGTGTTTTGCGGAGTCATACATCGTTTAGACAGACCCACAAGTGGAGTAATCTTGTTTGCGCGAACAAGTAAAGGACTTGAGCGCATGAATAAGCAGTTTAGAGAAAAGTTAACCTCAAAAACGTATTGGGCGATTCTTGAAACCAAACCTCCTCAAAATGAGGGAAAGCTTGTGCATTTTTTGAAAAAAAATGAAAAGCAAAATAAAAGCTATGTTTCAAATAAGGATGTCAAGGGAGCAAAAGAAGCCATCTTGAGCTATACTCTAATCAGCTCATCAGACCGATATCATTTGGTCCAAGTTGAATTAGAAACCGGGAGACACCATCAAATCAGAGCTCAATTCTCGAGCATTGGGTGCTGCGTTAAGGGTGATTTAAAGTACGGAGGTAAAAGATCAAATCAAGATGGATCCATTTGCTTGCACTCGAGGGAGCTCAAGTTTAATCATCCCACAACACAAGAAGAAATCTGTATAACTGCCCCTATTCCTGACAATACGTTTTGGAACATTTTCAAAGATGTCAAATGATATTACAGCTGTTGAAAAGTATATAGTATTTCCGATGCAATTTGAAGACTCCTTTCAACATAATGAGGAACAGGATTTTCTGTTTCATCAAACTCTTTAGGATCGTCGTAAGTCGTAGAAAACCTCTTTTTTGCTCCAGGAACTAATGGACAATTATCGTCAGAGTCTGAACAGGTCATCACGGCAATGAAATCAGTTTGCGGAATAGATTCATCTGTATTCGCTTTAGAATAACAAGAGATAAAGTCATTCTCATTATAATAAACATTATAAAGGGGGTTATCTGCTGATAAATCTTTACAAATCACCTTAAATCCTATGTGCTTTAAAGCGGCAATGGTATTGGGGTGACATTCTGTAGCGACAGTGCCTCCAGAATAAGTTCTCAAATTCTTAACCTGAAAAATCACAGATGCAATGTGTCCCCATACTTGTGCAAAATGACTTCTCCTGGAATTATGAGTACATAAATAAACCAATGAGACCTCTCTTTTAGCTGTTACTGCTTCTTCTATTTCTTTTCTCATAAATGCCGCCACTTCATCTAAAAGAGCCCTTCTAGCAGAAGGAATAATCCGATTGGCTTCGTTCAGGAGCTTATCGCAATTGCTTTTGAGTTTATCATTAATCATTACTCTTATTTTTGTCTGAATATTAATCAGATATGAAGATACATTGAATAATCAAAAGCCAAGCATAGAAACTTTAGAATTCAAAAATCTCATGTTACATTTTTGGGACAAGCATGAATTCAGAAATAAAACATTTAAGCAGCTATATAAAGATTTTGCCTTAAGTGGCATCCCCCTTGAGACAGGGTCTCTTGAAAAATGCAATACAAATAATCAATTAGAAAAGTTGATAAATCCTATTGTCAACGATAATAATCTGAATCAACTTTTGTATACCGTTGACCTAAAAGATGATTTAAAAATAAAAACAAATAACCTCATATTATCAATAATCACAAGAGTTGCGTTTAAGGTATTCTTAAGAACTTACTTTACTTCTAAATACGCTTCTTAAAATCTAGTAATTAGACTTCTAATTATCTCATCTGAATTGTTATTTTTGTATAAAATGATTAGCTAATGAATTTTATTGTTTCAAGCGCAACACTTTTACGTCACTTGCAAAATATTTCGGGAGTTTTAAATTCGAGTAACACACTCCCTATTCTAGACAACTTTAAGTTTTCGATTAAGGGTAATAAACTCGAAATATGTGCCACTGATTTAGAAACTACAATGATTACCAAAGTAGAGGTGCAATCTGAAGAAGACGGCTCAGTTGCCGTTCCTGCAAAGATGGTCTTGGAAGTATTAAAAAGCTTGCCGGACCAACCCTGCACCTTTAAGGTTAATGGAGAGAACCATAAAATTGAAATCTCATATGACAACGGAAGAGCTGAGATGTCTGGTTTTAACGGAGCAGAATTCCCAAAGCTTCCTAAAATCGAAAACCAAAGCACGATAAAAATTTCGGGGGAAATTGTTTCTAATGCCATAAATAGAACATTATTTGCTGCAGGGAATGATGAGCTTCGACCTGCGATGTCTGGTGTTTATTGTGAATTTTCTAACAACGAAATTATTTTCGTTGCTACGGATGCGCACAAATTGGTTCGATACAAAAGAAATGATGCCAAGTCTACTGACAGTTCAGACTTTATTCTACCAAAAAAACCATTAAATATGCTTAAGGCAAATTTATCAGGCAAGGAAGAAATAACACTGGAATACAATCAATCTAATGCAGTTTTTACATTCAATGAAATGAAATTGGTTTGTCGCCTTATCGATGGCAAATACCCTAATTATGAAGCGGTTATTCCAAAAGAAAATCCAAATGTACTGACCATTGATCGACTACAATTTTTAAATTCTATTAAAAGGGTCTCGATATTCGCTAATAAAACGACCCACCAAATCAAACTTAAACTGGTCGGTTCAGAGCTATCTTTATCTGCAGAAGACACTGATTTCGCTAATGCCTCGAATGAAAGACTCACCTGTAATTATAATGGAGATGATTTAGAAATTGGTTTTAATTCAAGGTTTATTGTGGAGATGTTAAATAATCTAGATTCTGACGAAGTTCAACTGGCTATGAGTGAACCAAGCAGAGCGGGTATTTTAACCCCAATAACCAAATCTTCAGAGAATGAAGACGTGCTCATGCTGGTAATGCCGGTTATGCTCAATCGTTAAGACATGAATTCAAAATTGAAGCTAATTAGGGACCTCTCTGTTGAGGAATTGGCTGACTATTTAAAAGCAAATGATTTTCCTTCATTTCGCGCCAAACAAATCATGGATTGGCTTTGGAAAAAAAATGTTGGCTCTTTCCAAGAAATGAAAAATGTCGGTAAGGGCTTACAGCTTTTCTTAGACGAGCACTTTAGCATTAATAAAATTTCAATAAAGGACCAACAAATCAGTAAAGACAAAACCATTAAGTGTGCTTTTGAAGTAGATAAAAAAAGTGTTGTTGAAGGTGTGCTCATTCCCACGAGTAAAAGAACTACGGCATGTATTTCATCACAAGTAGGGTGCAGTCTTGCATGTACTTTTTGCGCCACAGGACGACTGAAATTGTTGCGTAATTTGACGGCTGGAGAAATATATGACCAAGTCTTTCATTTAAAAAATGAAGCTAATCATAGATATCAAAAGTCGCTTTCCAACATTGTATATATGGGTATGGGTGAGCCTTTATTAAATTACAAAAATGTTTTGAGCTCTATTGATTGGATTTGTTCAGATGATGGTCTAGGTATGTCTCCTAAAAGGATTACGGTATCCACAGCTGGAATTTCCAAAATGATTAAAAAGCTAGGCGATGATGAAGTAAGATTTAATCTGGCTTTATCTTTACATGCCGCCAATGATGAAAAGCGCAATAAGATTATGGAAATAAATGAGTCCAATGATCTTGAATCCTTGCGTGATGCTCTTCAGTACTTTTATGAGAAAACAAATTCCAGGGTCACATTTGAATACATCATTTTTGATGGATTTAATGATGAGATTTCTGATGCTCGTGAACTGGCCGATTTCGCTAAATGTGTCCCCTGTAAAATAAACATCATTGAATACAACCCTATTGATGGTGAACCGTTTAAGCAAGCCAAGTCAGAAAAAGTAGATCAGTTTGCATCATTTCTAGAAGAAAGAAACATGATTGTTAACGTCCGGAGAAGCAGAGGTAAAGATATTGATGCCGCATGTGGACAATTGGCTAATAAAAACAAAGCCATTTCAATTGACGAAAGAAGGTTAAAACAATGATTAAAGTAGAACATCTCACCAAACAATTTTCTTTAAGCAAAGCACAAAAAAAAGAAACCAATACAAATGATGAATTTGCTTTTGCCGTTAAAGACATCAGTTTTGATTGTAAACCAGGTGAAATCTTTTCTTTATTAGGACCAAATGGTGCGGGAAAGACAACTACTCTGCGTATGCTATCTACAGTGATAACTCCCTCATCAGGAACTATAGAAATGGGCGGAATTAATGCAATAACCCACCCTAGTGAAGCCAGAAGGAAGATTGGATTTTTGACAGGATCTACAGGCTTATACGCCAGATTAAATGCCCATGAATTGATTGATTATTTTGCTTCTCTTTATGACGTACCAAGTAAGCTACTAAATGAAAGAAAAAAATATTTGTTTGACCTTTTGGACATGAACGAATTCGCCCATAAACGAATTGGTAAACTTAGTACTGGAATGAAGCAGAAGGTTTCCATTTGTCGTACCATGATTCACGATCCAGAAATCGTAATATTTGATGAGCCCACTAGCGGATTAGACGTGATCACTGCTGAAAGTATTATCCAGCTCATTAGAGATTGTAAAGATCAAAACAAAACAGTGATATTTTCAAGTCATATTATGGGTGAAGTTGATCTTTTGTGTGACAAAATGGCGATTATTCATAAAGGAGAAATGAAATATCAAGGAACTATGAAAGACTTTAGAAATAACATGACCGAAAAAAGCCTTACTGCTGAATTTATTAAAACAGTTCAAGCCTAATTAGATGATATTTAATATTTTCAAAAAAGAACTAAAAGAAACGCTTCGTGACAAACGAACATTAATCATGATGCTTGTCATACCGATCCTTATATTTCCACTAATACTGAATGTTGTTGTTGGAGTTTCTTCCTCATTTGAAGATTCCGTAGAAAATAAAACCTTCAAAATAGGAATCTTGGGAGAAACAAATGATTACTTCGCCCAAAAGCTAAATAATATCCCCAATTCTTTAGGGCCAAAATCACTTATCGCTTATCACGGTGATTCAGTGAAAATGAGAAAGGATTTAAAGGAAGAAAAACTAGACCTGATTTTTATCTATGACTCAAGATTTTCTGAACAAATAAATGAAATGAAAGCCACGAAGCTTATTTGCTCATTCGATAAAACAAATATGGGCTACGAACAACGTGCCCAAAAATATGTGCAGATTATCGAAGCAGAAGAACGCATGAGACGCTATGAGGCACTAAATATTGATGAACAAAAAATAACACCTTTTGAAATTGTGTTTGAGAATAGTGCAAGCAGTCAAAAAATGATTGGTGAACTTATTGGTGGATTTTTACCCTATATTTTTATCGCATTTGGGTTCATGGGATGTATGTATCCCGCTATTGATTTGTTCACGGGTGAAAAAGAAAGAGGTACTATTGAAACTTTACTCACAACACCAGTAAGCAGGTGGAAGTTTTTGGTCGGTAAAATGCTTGTCATTATTTTATCTGGTCTTATGGCGTCCTTTTTTGCCCTACTTGGCTTATTTCTTTCAATTAATCTCATGGACATTATACCAGACCCTGAAATAATGAATGTTGTAAATCAGATTCTTAGTATTGGCTTTGTACTAAAACTGTTTCTTTTACTTCTCCCATTAACGGTTTTTTTCGCAGGAATAATGATTCCTATTGCGGTATACACGAAAACATTTAAAGAGGCTCAAAGCATTATTGCGCCATTAAATATAATCGTATTACTTCCTGCAATGGTTGGGCTTTTCCCTGGCATAGAGTTGAACCTACAAACAGCGATGATTCCCATTTTAAATATTGTCCTAACGACAAAAGGGCTGATTGGCGGAACCATTGATTATTCCTTGTTGATCTTAAGCTTTTCTGTGATGGTTGTTTTGGCTGGAATAGCCGTTTCCGTATCATTCAAACAATTCGGAAAAGAAACAAATATTTTGTCTTAGCTGGATAAAACTATAGCCGACAACTACAAATCTCCTTGTTTTTTATTTGAATTTATGATTTTGTTAATACTCAAATCATAATTCAATCCAATAATAAACTTAACCGGATTACTATCGTATATTTTTTGGTCTATACGAGCAAATATTCCAATCGAGTGTGGTCCATCTAATTCGAGATCGGTGCCTACAGTGTACCTCATCTTATCAATTCTTTGCCCTAAGACACCTGCTCCAGGATTATAAAAACATTCCAAGCTCATGGTTGGTGTAAAAATTGATTTTTTAATGTCATAAGAGAGTGAAGGCTTAAATCGAAGAGCTTTGTCAAAATCGGAATTATACGAATTTGACGATCCTTTACCAGAACTCATTTGGTATCGTGCCCTAAACCCGAGTGAAAAGCGATCTACATTGTAATTAAACTTTGCATTCATATTGATTCGATTCGCACCAATGTAATTTCCATTATTTTCTCTTTTGGCAACGTATCGGTAATCTAAAGAAACGTTCACCCACTTGACTATTTTATACTTCACTGTTAACTGCGGAAAAACTGTTTTGGCTTTAAGATTTCTGAATCTACTCGAAAAACTTCCTGAAAATTGAATTTTTTTATTGAGCTTATATTTCGCTCCAGCGCTTCCCCAAACCTCTAAGGATTGTGATTTTCCATAAAATGAAATCAAACACAAAAAGAAAACGCTTAATAGGGATTTCATTAATACTTGTCAATATAAATGGTGTCTAAAGTGATCACCTCATTATTCGAGCTTGCATTTAACTCCAGCAAAACCTCATCGGTACCGCTGGCAACAGTTGGGTTGTCTTGATATGAAAACACTTGGTAATCACCTTTTTGCAAATATCGAAACTCGAAGCTTCCGTCAAAACTCGTCTTTACATCGTCATCATAAAATGTGTTTTCTGATCCATAAATTAAATACACATCTTGATCTGCCGCTGGATACTCAAAAACACTTGTTCCAACATGATTTCTCTCAATAACCACACCTTTTATGGTAACACTTCCTCCTGGACCTTCTACTTTTCTGCAAGAAGAAAACACGAATAATAAAATGAAAATTGGTAGAATTAACTTAATTTTATTTGACATAATTAAATTTTATCTCGTAAAGATACAACTTCAAACATATTTTGTCGTCTAAACGTTGTTACACAGATGAAATTATTTATCATTGAGTCAATAATACTTAAACTAACTATGAAATTTATTATTCTTGTTTCCACATTCTTGATTTCTCTTGGCATTTCAAGTCAGGTATTAATTAATGAATATTCTGCATCAAATATGACAGGTATCACAGATGCCTTCAATGACAATGAAGATTGGGTGGAATTATATAATACCACTGGAGCTTCCGTTGATATGACAGGTTGGTATTTATCAGATCGATCTGGTAACCTTTTAAAATGGCAATTTCCTGCGGCCTCTGTAAATGGCAATGATCACCTATTGCTTTTCTGTAGTTCTCGTGATCTTGTTCAGGGTGGCGAAATTCATACAAACTTTAAACTCTCCCAAACCGAGGGAGATTGGGTTATTTTATCCAACAATTTTGGAAATGTTGTGGATTCATTCAAAATTGTTCATTACACGAAAAAGGATCATTCAGTCGGAAGGTCAACAGATGGGGCTGCTGACTTCAAACTTTTTACAAGTCCAACTCCAAACTCTGCAAACACCGGGGCACAAGACTTCTACACACCCACTCCAGTTTTTGATTTGGAAGCAGGCACCTACCCTTCAGCAATCAACGTGAGTATGAGTTGCTCTGATGCCTCAGCTCAAATTAGGTATACCACTGATGGTTCAGACCCAACAGCCGGATCAACCTTATATTCTGGGCCCATAAGCGTACCCAATACACAAGTCGTTCGTGCAGCTGCTTTTGGGACGAATCTACCCTCCTTTACTGAAACCAACTCTTATTTCATCAATATTACACACAGCTTACCTATTGTTTCTGTTTGTAGTGATGAAGTATATGACCTTGTTGCTAATGGCAACCAAGGTGGTGGATGGGGCGGAGGCTCAAATAAAATTGGTGCATTTGAGCTATTTGAACTTGGGGGCGTTTTTGTCGATGAAGGAGAAGGAGACTTCAACAAACATGGTAATGACTCATGGGGTTATCCCCAAAGAGGTTTTGACTTTATCATGAGAGATCAATTTGGTTACAATGGTGATATTGACCATCAAATTTTCCCAGAAAAAACAAGAAATGACTTCCAAAGACTGATTCTTAAACCAGCAGCAAGTGACAACTATCCTTTTGAAGATGGCGCTCATATTCGCGATGCATTTATACACATGCTTTCGGTAAAAGCCAATATGAGATTGGACGAAAGAACTTCAAGGTCGTGTGTACTTTATTTAAATGGTGAGTTTTGGGGAGTCTATGAAATAAGAGAAAAAGCCGATGATTCTGACTACACGAAATATTATTATGACCAAGACAAGTTTCATTTAGAATATTTAAAAACATGGGGAGGGACTTGGCAAGATTATGGAGCCCCAAATGCACAGCCAAATTGGGACAACCTTACCAATTTCATATTAAGTAATAATATGTCTGCCGGACCGGATTTTGACTATGTAGATACGCAGTTGAATTGGAAATCGCTTTGCGATTATTTTATGTTTAATTCATACGTCGTAAATATGGACTGGCTAAATTGGAATACGGCATGGTGGCATGGCACCGATCCTTTAGGAGACAAGAAAAAATGGCGTTATGTTCTTTGGGATATGGATGCCACATTTGGACATTATATTAATTACACAGGGATTCCTGATGTTTCGGCAAACGCAGATCCGTGTAATGCAGAAAATTTACCCGATCCAGGAGGGCAAGGTCATACGGACATTTTAGAGAAATTAATTGCAGAAAACCCAATAGTTGAACAATATTATGTGACTCGATATATTGATTTGGTCAACACCTATTTCTCATGTGATTCCATGCTCTTTCTACTCGACAGCATGGTGAATGAAATAACCCCCGACATGGCAGGTCAATGCGCAAAATGGGGAGGTTCAGTAAATGATTGGGAAAGCAAAGTACAAACACTTCGAGACTTTATTAATGCGAGATGCTTGGCACTTGAGTCAGGCCTGATTGATTGTTATGATTTGAACGGACCGCATGCAACTACATTTGATGTGAGTCCTGCAAATTCCGGTGAAATAAAAGTGAACTCGGTTTGGGCTCCAACCTACCCTTGGACCACAGAGTATTTCGGAGGGATTGAAACCTATCTGAAGGCCAAGCCTGCTACAGGTTTCCTATTTGATCATTGGGAATACACCACCGGGCCATTGGGCTCAGCCATCACGGAAGATACCAATTCTATAGTCATAAACGCACCCGAAGATATTACTGCATTCTTTATTATAGATGATCCGAATCTGGATACCGATGGTGATGGTTTAACAGATCAGGTTGAAGCAGTGGTCGGAACCGACCCAACCAATCCTGACACAGACGGGGATGGAGAGAATGACGATTTGGAAATTGGAGATCCAAACAACCCAACTGACACGGATGGCGATGGAATTATTGATGCGCTTGAATCAAGTAACAATGATCAAGATGGAGATGGCGTTAATGATGAAGAAGACCCAGCAAATACTGATCCTTGCGTTCCTAATTTAGACGCTGGAAATTGTGACCAAGACAACGATGGTTTGACAAATGATGAAGAGATTGCAGAGGGTACAGACCCAACAAATCCTGATACAGATGGAGATGGGTACAACGACGGGGATGAACTAAATTCAGGAACCGACCCGTTAGACCCTTGTGACCCAGATGATATTCTTCCAGAATGCAATATTGACACCGATGGTGATGGTTTAACAGATGCCCAAGAAGCAGTATTAGGAACTGATCCTAACAATGCCGATACTGATGGTGATGGTCTAACAGATGGTGCAGAATTCAATAATGGAAGCGACCCATTAGATGGCTGTGACCCTGACGACAGCAATCCAGATTGTGCTGAAGGGGTTCATATACCCACTGGTTTTTCTCCAAACAACATAGGCCCTGAAGAAAATAACGCGTATAGTATTATTATTGGACAAGATGTTGCCAGCTTTCAATTTAAAATATTTGATCGTTGGGGTAAAGTAATGTTCGAATCGAATGTAAGAGGGTTCAAATGGGATGGAACAAATAAAGGATTGGACTGCAATGCCGGTGTTTATCCATACATTATGAAGTTTACTAATTTGGATGGTACTTCAGATACTCTTTCAGGAAACATAACTCTTATTAGATAATATGAAAAGACTTTTATTTCTCTTTTTGACATTAAGCTTTTTGGGTCAGTCTCAAGATTTCCACTATTCACAATTGGATCAATCACTTACTTTAATAAATCCTGCAACTACATCAACTTTTTCAGGTTTTGAACGAATTACACTGCAACACAGAAACCAATGGCTTGGAGCCGGAACTCAATTTATGACCAGTATGGGAATGGCAGAGTTTTCTATTGGAAAAATTGCCAGGCAAAAAAGTGCTTATGCTGGCATTGGAGTATACTTTGTGAATGATGTAGGAGGCGATTCAAAATTCAGTATCAAAAGTGGTGGCGTTACAGCTAGTGGCGTTTTGCCAATTGCAAAAAACCATAATATTTCGGCAGGAATACACGCCGCATTCACAAACCGGTCTGCTGATTTTTCGAGGGTTTCATTTATGAGCCAATGGAATGGGTCCGAATTTGATAACTCCATTGATCCTGGTGAGTCCAATGGAATATCTTCTTTTTCGCATCTTGACGCTGGAGTAGGCATTGCCTATGGATTTAATAAAGAAAACGAAAACACATTATCGAGTAATGAGATGAGTTTTCAAGGAGGCCTATCTGTCCAGCATTTGAACAAACCAAAGCTGAGGTATAACTCATTAGTTGATGACAGACTTTTCATGAAATTTTGTTTCCATGCGAATGCACGCTATGGATTATCTTCAGAATCAAATTTAGAAGTAAGTGCTGCTCAATTTATTCAAGGAAAGCATCTTGAAACTATAGTTGGTTTATTCTATAGGTTAAAAACCAAGAATGCTTCTAGGGTCACGTCAATTCTAAGCAATCAATACTTTGTGTTTGGAACCTACTTTAGAAGTGTTGGCACTGTTATTCCGACCATTTATTTTGACTTAGGTGCATTTAGTCTTGGTCTTTCTTATGATTATGAATTTGGTCAGCTTTCAAGTATGTACAAACAATCTGTTGAGGTCAGTCTGAAGTTTAACTCAGGAAAAAAATCCATATTCAACAGCTCTAAGCTTCGTTAACATATTTCAACCATAATTTTGCCTGGTCAGTATTCAATACCCTTGGCATCTTGTTTTGAGAACCTATCTTACCTACGCTTTGCATATATCCGTAAAATGTCTCCGGTGGAATGATCTTTATTTTGGGTTTTCCTAGGCTGTATTTTCGAGCTGATTTGTAATCGTCATTTAAGCTACAAAGGACTTTATCTAAATATTCCATAACCACATCAGGGCTAAGATCGGTGTTTGGCGCGCCTAAAAACCAGCTGTGACATTGGTTTTCGAGGTCAGCATAAATCGTGAATTCTGAGAATTGAAGGTTAAACTCTTTTCCCACTTCCAATAAGCCTTGATTAATATTTCCAAGTGACAAATGTTCTCCACAAAGACTAAGAAATTGCCTTATTCTTCCCGTAATGATAATTTCATACTCCTCTGTATCAACAAAACGAACCAAATCTCCAATTAGGTATCTCCATAATCCTGCATTGGTTGAGATAACAATAGCGTAATCAACACCTTCTTTTACCTGACTAACTGTATAGGCCTCTGCATTGGGTTTTATCTTTCCATACTCATCAAAGTACTCCGAATTAAAAGGAATGAACTCAAAGAAAATACCATTATTCATTAGCAGTTTCATGCCTCTTCGATGTCCTTCATTTTGATAACCGAAATACCCTTCACTCGCTAAGTAAGTGTCTAAGAGATTGATCTTGTGTTTCGAGATTTTGTTGAGCCTTTCAATATATGGATCCATAAATACACCTCCATGTACATAGACGTGTAAATTGGGCCAAATATCATGAATCGTTTCAAGCTCATAATGCTCTACAATTCTCTCCATGAGCAATAGGCACCAGCTCGGTATACCAGCTATAATTCCAATGTCCCATTTTGGTGCTTTTTTGACCATAATGTCAAGCTTTTTATTCCAATCAGTCATTCCACTTATTCTTGGACCCGGCTTGGCAAATGGTGAAACAATAAAGGAGGTGTGTTTCTTTAATATTCCACTTAAATCGCCCTCTACATGTGTCTCCTTATAATTCAGTTTTGTAGAACCCCCAATCGCTAAAAGACTGGTATTAAAAAAAGACTGAGGTAAATCAAGGCCATGCAATAACGACAATTGGCGGATACTTGTCTTTTGAAAAGACCTAATCATTTCATTCGTGATGGGTATTCTTTTACTAGGAGATCCTGTCGTTCCTGATGACAAGGCATAATATTTAATGCGCCCTCTCCATGTATTGTCTTTTTCTCCATGAAGTGAATATTTCAACCATTTTTCATAAAATTCATCATAGCTCGTTACTGGAATATTTTTTTGAAATTTACTTAGCTGATTTGAAGTATTAAGTATCTGTTGAAATCGATGAGCTATACCAAATTTTGTAGACTTTGCCCTAGACAGTAAATAGCTCAATACATCAAGCTGGTGTTTGTAACCCAATGTTTTTTTTGCGTTTTTCCTGTAACTTACGGCAGTTGTTGTCTTTAACAGTCTTCCTATTAATGGCATTTCTTCAATTAACTGGTTGTTTAAAGACAAAAATAAAGATAAATATTCATCTTATTTTTCGATACTTTATCTTAACTTTGCACAAATATTTAAACCATGAGTGAAAAATCATTTATTGTCCCACATGACTTTACTCCTGTCGCTGATATCGCGTTGGAGCATGCAATTGCTACAGCTAAACCACTTAAAGCAGAAGTTCAATTGGTTCATGTGGTTTCAAAAGAAAATCAAATTCACGAAGCAAATGAAAAACTTGCATCAATCGTTGAAAAATACGTTTCAAGCGGAGTTAAAATTGTACCAAATGTGAGGATTGGAAATATTTTTGAAGATATCGGAGATTTTGCTTCTGAACACGAGGCTGAGCTTATCTTTATGGGGACACATGGGGCTCATGGATGGCAGCATGTTACTGGGTCTCACGCTTTAAAAGTGGTTACCAACTCATCCGTTCCGTTTATCATTGTTCAAGAAAAAATGGTTAAGCCAACGGGATATGATTCGATTGTAGTGCCTATGGATTTAAATAAGGAAACAAAGCAAAAGCTAACCATTGTTTCTAGACTGGCTAAATATTTTGGGTCAAAGGTTCATGTTGTTATTCCAGATGAGTCAGATGACTTTTTAAAGCATCAAGTAAAATCAAACATTGTTTTTGCAAATAGGTTTTTCAAAGACCGAGGAGTAGACATGAAACATGCTATTATATCTAGATCTGGTTTTGATAAAGAAGTTGTAAAGTATGCTGTATCTGTCGATGCAGACCTCATTGCAATAATGAACCTAAACAGGAGTAGCTTCTTGAATGCACTTTCATCAAATTACGAGCAATATATCATTACTAATGATGCACTAATCCCTGCGTTAATTGTAAACCCAGTTTACAAAGAAGGTTACGGACAAAGTATTCTTTTTAGCTAGTATTGGTGGCTCATTTTACAGCGCTCAAAGACTTTCTAGACACTCAACAACCCGAAGATCAAAACAAAAATGATCTTTCTAAGGTTTTATTGGATCTCGCAGAAGCGAGTAAAATTGTAAGTCGAGATGTCTGTAAAGCAGGTCTCATTGATGGTTTTCTAGGTGCTCAAGGAGGTCAAAACATCCAAGGCGAAGAACAACAAAAACTTGATGTGATAGCTGATAATGCTTTCATTGATGTATTAGAAAAAGGGGGAGCCGTTTGTGGTATTGCCTCTGAAGAAAATGAAGATTTTGTATCTTTCGATAATGACAAATCTCGTTCAGGAAAATACGTCGTTCTTTTCGATCCTCTAGATGGCTCAAGTAACATTGATGTAAACGTATCTATAGGCACCATTTTTTCTATTTACAAAAGGATATCACCTAGCAATCAACCCGCTTCTATCGATGACATGCTTCAAAAAGGCACAGCTCAAGTAGCTGCAGGATACGTGCTTTATGGCTCGTCTACGATGCTTGTATATACCTCAGGAAATGGGGTGAATGGATTTACGCTAGATCCAACTACTGATACGTTTTGCTTATCACATGCTGACATGAAAATGCCGGTAAAAGGAAGATACTATGCCATGAATGAAGGCAACATCAACGAATGCAACCCTAAAATCATAGATTATATTCGATATTGTCAAAGTCGCAATAATGATTTCGGTAGCCCCTATTCAGGAAGGTACATTGGATCATTAGTTGCTGATTTTCACAGAAACCTTATTAAAGGTGGTATTTACATCTATCCATGTACGATCAATGCACCAAAAGGTCGATTAAGACTCTTATACGAATGTAATCCCCTTGCTTTTATTTCAGAACAGGCTGGAGGCATGTCTTCCACTGGAACAGCAAGGATAATGGAAATCAAACCTGAAAAACTACACGAACGTGTTGCTTTTTTTACGGGTTCTAAATCAATGGTCGAAAAAGCGATGGGATTTTTGAAATGATATGAGTTTAAATTCATTCATAGAAAACCTTCAAAATCATCCAGAAATTAATCTTTCTGCCCAAAAATTATCACAAGACAAAACAAAAATCCACTGGACTGGAATTTTCGGATCTGCAAAAAGTATTTTTGCTTCGGGTGTTGCTCAACAATGTCCCGGACATCATGTTTTTGTGCTCAACGATAAAGAAGAAGCTGCCTATTTTTTAAATGATCTTCAAGGTTTATATCCCGAAGACCAGCGCCTTGTGTTTTATCCAGCTTCCTATAAAGTTCCATATCAAATCGAAGAGGTAGATAATGCAAACGTTGTAGCGCGAACAGAAGCTTTAAAAAAATTGAGTACGCAAGAAAATTGCTGGATTGTTACCTATCCTGACGCATTATTTGAAAAGGTACTTACCAAAAAGAAGTTGGTCTCCAATACCATGAAAATTGAGGTAGGAAAAACCTATTCTTTAGATTTTATAAATGAATTGCTTCAAGAGTATCATTTTGAACGAGTCAACTACGTTTATGAGCCCGGTCAATTTTCTATTCGTGGCGGCATTGTAGATGTCTTTTCATATGGAAATGACACACCTTTTAGAATTGAATTTTTTGGCAATGAGGTCGAATCTATTCGAACTTTTGATGCAGCCGACCAGCTTTCTATCAACACTCACAAATTCTTTAGTATTGTTCCAAATATTCAGGGTAAAATGATTTTGGACGGCATGGATTCCTTTTTTCAATACCTCAATGGCGATATCACCATATGGATAGACTCGATTGAGAGGGCAAAGGAGTCAATCAAGAAAGAATTCGATAAGGCAAACAAAATTTATGAATCATTGAATCAGGAAATAAAAAAAACACTCCCTTCTGATTTATTTATAAATGATAAAGACTTTATTCTAAATCTCGAAAACCTGAAGGTTATAGAGATGGGAACACAATCCTATTTTAAGGACACCACGGTCATAAACTTTGAGCTTTTACCCCAGCCAAGCTTCAATAAAAATTTCAATTTACTTATTGACGATTTGGCAGAAAATCAAAAAAACAAATTCCAAAATTTCATTTTTTCAAACCAACCCAAACAGATTGAACGTCTCTATCAGATATTTGAGGATATTGGTGGTGATGTTGCGTTTACCCCGATCAGTACCGCTCTGCACGAAGGGTTTATTTGTAAAACCCTAAAGATTGTTTGTTACACCGATCATCAACTGTTTGAAAGATACCATAGGTTTAGGTTAAAAGAAGGGTTTAGAAAGGCCAAGCAAGCGCTTACATTAAAAGAAATATACAACCTGCAAAAGGGTGATTACGTAACTCATATCGATCATGGTGTTGGACAATTCTCTGGACTTGAAACCATAGATGTCAACAATAAAAAACAGGAAGCCATTCGGCTTATTTACAAGGATGGTGACGTACTATATGTAGGCATACATTCATTACACAGAATATCAAAATTTACAGGCAAAGAAGGTTCTGTACCCAAGATGAATAAATTGGGCACACAATCATGGAATACCCTTAAATCAAAAACAAAAAAGAAAATTAAAGAGCTGGCCTTTGATTTGATAAAGCTTTACGCAAAACGAAAAAATCAACCGGGATATTCATTTACGGCAGACACTTACCTTCAAAATGAATTGGAGGCCTCTTTTATTTTCGAGGATACTCCAGATCAGTTTAAGGCAACCCAAGATGTAAAAAAAGACATGGAATCCAAAACTCCAATGGATCGACTAATTTGCGGAGACGTTGGGTTTGGAAAAACAGAAGTAGCAATAAGAGCAGCCTTTAAGGCTGTTGCTGATAGCAAACAGGTAGCCGTTCTAGTTCCTACAACCATTTTGTCTTTACAGCATTACAGGAGCTTTAAAGAGCGCCTAGGTGAGTTTCCATGTAACATTGATTACGTCAATCGATTTAAAAGCGCCAAAGAAACTACCAAAACCATCGAGAAACTAAAATCTGGAGAGATTGATATACTCATCGGTACCCACGCCATTGTATCAGACCGCATCAAGTTCAAAGATTTAGGTCTAATGATTATTGATGAAGAACAAAAATTTGGAGTTGCTGTTAAAGACAAACTTAAAACCATGCGTACCAGTGTCGATACCCTGACCCTGACAGCTACACCTATTCCACGAACCTTACAATTCTCTTTGATGGGTGCTCGTGACTTAAGCATTATCAATACTCCCCCACCTAATAGACAACCCGTTTTAACTGAAATCATTTCATTGAATGAAGAAACAATAAGAGATGCCATTTCTTATGAAGTTTCTCGGGGTGGTCAAGTGTTTTTTGTAAACAATCGCATCGCCAACATCCAAGAAATTGCCGGTATGATTCAACGGCTGTGTCCTGGTGTACGTGTAGGAATTGGCCATGGACAAATGGATGGAAAGGTTCTTGAGCAAAACATGCTTAACTTTATCAAAGGTGCATACGACGTATTGATTGCAACGACAATTATTGAATCTGGTATCGATATTTCTAATGCCAATACCATTATAATCAACAATGCAAATAACTTTGGATTGAGTGATTTACACCAGCTAAGAGGAAGAGTTGGAAGAAGCAATAAAAAAGCCTTTTGCTATCTCATTGCACCCAAATTTAGCCTTCTTTCATCTGAAGCTAGAAAAAGACTTGAGGCACTAGTCCAATTTACAGATCTTGGGTCTGGGTTCAATATTGCGATGAAGGATCTGGACATACGAGGAGCCGGTAATATGTTGGGTGGAGAACAAAGCGGATTTATCTCTGAAATCGGTTTTGAGATGTATCAAAAAATACTCAACGAAGCCATGAAAGAGCTTAGAGATGACGAATTCAAAGACCTTTTTAACGAAAGAACTACAGACCAAATGGGGTCTTACTCTGAAGATTGCATTTTTGAGACTGATTACGAAGTAAGGATTCCTGACCATTATGTGAATGATGTGACAGAGAGATTAAGTTTGTATCAAGAACTTGATCATATCGAATCTATGGAAAAGCTACTTGAATTTGAGGCACGCATGAAAGACCGTTTCGGAACGATTCCCAAAGAGGTAAAAGAGCTTTTTTTCTCATTTGAATTGAGATGGCTTGCCCAAAAACTTGGACTTGAAAGACTTGTAATCAAATCAGAAAAGATGGTGGGATGGTTTATCGCTGACCCAAAGTCTTCTTTTTATCAAACGGATGTATTTTCGGAGCTCTTAAAGAAGATCATGAATATGGGACAGGGATATCGACTCATTCAAAAACAAGACAAGCTCAGATTGGTTGTGGAGCCTATTTCTAATATTAGAGAGGCTTATCAAAAGCTAAACGCTTTGTATGAAGAGAAGGAGGCTATTGAATCTACTGATACTTAGGGCCAATATATTTTACACAGGGCAGTGTACCTATATAACATTTATATTCAAGCGTTAAATATATGGTGTCAGACTTTTCACTGACCGTAAAAGCACCATCTTTATTTAGCTTCCATTCATTGATGCAGTCCGGACCCTCAATTACATAATTTGTATCCAGATCATTTTCTAATGATCCCAACAAATCATTTGTTTCTTTTGCTTTATCGCCTTGATACCAGCGGTAGGAGCCCTTCTTCAGTTTCACTTTTCGAGTTCCAGCAATTTTAAGAACCATTGAGTCTTTCTTTCCAACAATGATGACGTCCATATCATTGGGTGTATCATATCCTTTAATCGTTTCTTCAGTAGGTGGAGCTCCTCCACAATGAGAATGATGTAGCTGAGAATTCAAAACAATACTCTGTTTATTGAAAGCGCAAGAGGCGAAAACACCCAGAACGATCAAATAGAAAACAAACCTCATTGTATTAGCTTTAAAGCACTCTGACGGGCAGAACTGTCAGAAAAAACATAGTCCTCATACACCGGCTTAGTGATGATTTCAGCTGATTTCACAACGTCGTTATTTAGCTGAGAAATTTCAGAAAAGCTGATTTTATCATTTAAAAAAGCATCTACGGCTATTTCATTCGTAGCATTGAGGATACAAGCTGTTGTGCCACCATGTTCCATGGCGTAAAAGGCCAAGTCTAAATTTTTAAATACCTCACGATTGGGCTGTTCAAATGTCAACTCAGGATAATCCATAAAATTAAAACGAGGGAAATCTGTTTTGAATCTATCGGGATAGGTCAGCGCGAATTGAATAGGCAATTTCATATCTGGAAGTCCCATTTGTGCTTTCATACTACCGTCTTCAAATTGAACAAGCGAATGCACAATAGATTGAGGGTGCACAATAACATCAATTTGTTCAGGTTTAAGGTTAAAGAGCCATTTGGCCTCAATCACCTCTAGTCCTTTATTCATTAATGTCGCAGAATCAATGGTTATCTTTGCTCCCATAGACCAATTGGGATGTTTGAGGGCTTGTTCTTTGGAAACCTTAAGCAGTTGTTCTTGTGTAAAACCTCTAAACGGTCCACCTGAGGCAGTTAAATATATTTTTTCAATGGGATTGTGAAATTCACCAACAATACATTGGAAAATAGCAGAATGTTCGGAGTCAACAGGATATATATTTACCCCTTGTTCCTTTGCCAGTGTAGTGATTAATTCTCCAGCCACTACAAGCGTTTCTTTATTGGCCAATGCAATTTCTTTTTTGGCGTTAATCGCAGCTATTGTTGGTTTAAGACCTGCGTAACCGACAAGTGCTGTAAGCACAGTATGTACATCATTTGATTCTACCACCTGAGACAGCGCTTCTTCTCCACAATACACATGCATGTCCTCTTTCCATAATGCATCTTGCACTTTTTTATATTGTTGTTCATCAACAATAACAACAGAATTCGGCTTATGCCTAAGTGCTTGTTCGATCAATAAATCAGCATTTTTATTTGCGGTGATTACCTGAAGATCAAAATAATCGGGATAGGCTTCTAATACCTCAAGGGCTTGTGTTCCGATTGAACCTGTTGAGCCCAATATGGCAATTCCTTTTTTTTCAGACATAGAGCAAAAATACTATTTTGAGTGACTTAATAGACACAAAATACACGAATTGATTTTGGATTTATTCAGATATAAGGTGCCTAAGGGTAGCATTGTTTTGAGGTGTACTCAAAACAATAAAATACATGCCTTCTTCTAGCACATTGTCATACCAAGGAAAAACATTAATCCCATCTAAAACATCCAGAATTTTGGATCCTACAAGTTTGCCATGAGCATCAAAGATATTCATATTTACCTCACCCATAAAACGTTGGTCATTAATCAAAAGGTTAAAAGCACCATCAGAAGGATTCGGAAAAGTAATCAGTCGTGCAGCCTCTTCACAGGACACTTCAATTGGTCCATAAAATTTACTTTCGCCATCAATATCAAACTGATGCAAACGATAATACGTCGTAGTATAAAACTTATTTACATCCACAAATTCATATTCTACCAAAGAGGTTGAGACACCCGCCGCATCTTCACTATGAATAATTTCCCAGTCAAATCCATTAGTTGATTTTTCAACATCAAAATAAGAACTATTGTGTTCTGAAGCAGTTGACCATTTTAGAACCGAAACTCCGTCTTGGCACTCTCCGCTAAAGGAAAGAAGCTCAACAGGAAGAGGCTCACCTGTTCCTCCTGCTCCTCCAAAAATGCCAAAGCTTGTAAGGTCCCCCCACACCATGTAGTTTGATGATGCGAATATAAATGCGCTTCCCTGCTCCAGAGCATCTGGAAAATCAGGTATCAATCCTTGAGGCTCATACCAGGTTCCATTACTGTATTTGACGGGAGAAATGTCTCCTTCGATTAATGGGCCTAAAACAAGGTCCGCATCGGTATAATAGAGCTTTACCTCGTAATTATAATTGGACATGTCGTTGGGTTCAACAACCCAATTCCTGTCTATAAAAGTGCTAACATCGGGTGAAAAGAATGGGTTTTTTGTGTCAGCTAATTGCACAGAAACATATGCCTGAGGTCCAAAATCTGCACTCTGAAAATTCATCACTACCGGCGAATATTCAGCGGTAGCATCATTGCTGCCCACCGGAAATGTGAACGCGTCCGAATCATCACTGATTGGTGTGCCTGAAAATCTTTTTCGAAGCTCGCCTGTGCCTGAAGTAACGACCATATTCGACTCTGATGGAGTACCAAGCACCACAGCGCCTGTGCCTAGCGTTAAATTCGAATTAACCAAATCCAGTACACCACTATTCAGATTTAACTCATTTGTAATAACCACATTCGAAGCAAGATCTGCTCCAGCGGTATTATTAAGCTCTATTCCGTAAAACGTGTTATTTCCTGAACCTCCGATGTTTTGTTTTGTGGCGCCTGATAAATAGACCTTGCCATTTGAAGGGTTAAACGTTCCATTGTTCACAAAATCTCCTGACACTACAAGCTGAACAGCTCCTTCACACACCACCTGAGTTTCAACATTAATTCGTATTCCAGACTGCCCGTTTGCAAAAAGTGACGAAAGAAAAATCAATATGGCAAAAACGATTAATTTCATCTTAGTCTTTTGTTGACTTCAGGATCTCTTGTAGTTCCTTGATGGCCTTTGTGTTTTCGAGAAGCTGATTTTGTAGCTCGACATTGGATTTTTTCAACGATTCTATTTCCTTGTTTTTTTCAAGCAGTAGTGCATTCAGCTCTTGTACAGATTTAACTATAGGCACAACAAAATCAGCATAACGCAGACCGTAAATATCTTTAGCGTTTTTGGGAGGGTCTATCCCACTAAAATCGTATCCCAAAGATTTTGACAAAGCTTCTACATCTTGAGCAATAAATCCAGAAAACCTCATGGATTCGATGTCATATTTGCCTTCCCATTGAGCAGCGTCTTTTTCGCCATAATTTTCTTCCATCCAGCTCTCTTTCGCCCGCACGTCATAATTGTAGGTGACAGGTTGTAGACCCGTAATAAACTCGAGTCCTTTCACCTCATCATTTCGAATGTTTTTCTTGAATCGACCGTCACTCAGAGTGGTCCATCCGACCTGCCCTCCAATACTGTTTACACTCGTATTACCAACCACTACTGAATTGCTTGCTGTATTATCTGCGTTATAACCTAATCCAGTTGAGTTGATATATGTTGCTCCCACACTATTGGCACTATATCCAATACCAGAATTATAGTTTCCTGTTGTGTTATTATATAACGTGCGATAACCGCTTGCCGAGTTGCCAGTTCCCTCTGTATTGTTTCTTAATGCCTGAAATCCATGAGCAGAATTTCGATCAGCAGTAGAATTTCTATATAGTGCTTGGTAACCAGTTGCCGTATTTTGACCCCCATCGATATTAAAATATAAAGCGCGGTACCCTAATGCCGTATTTCTTATCCCCTCAGAATTTGCATTTAAGGTTTGAGAACCCAATGCCGTATTCTGATAACCTATTGTATTGTTATATAAAGCCCTCCAGCCAACTCCAGTATTGTAGTATCCTGTTGAATTATCAAAAAGTGATTCGGCACCCAATGCTGTATTGCGATAGCCATCAATGTTCGAGTACAATGACCTGTAACCTGAAGCAAGATTGTAGTTGCCTGATGTATTAGAGAACCCACTTCTATACCCGACAAAAACATTTAAATTGTTGGTTAAGTCATCAACTTCACCTGCCTGCTCGCCAACAAAAACGGACTGGCCTGTATTTAATATTTCTAGCTGACCTAACTGTGATATACGCAATCGATTGATATTGTTTGTGCGAAAACTTAAGTCCTGTGCGTCATTAGTTCCAATAAAATCCGAGGTGCTATTGGTTCCAATATTTCCGTTGAGCGACCAACCAGATGCCTGCGAGGATAGCTCAGTCCACTCTGAACCTGAAAAATAATAAAAACCAGAAATTCCATCTGTTTGATAAATCAACAAACCCAAAGAAGGGGCCGCAACCGTAACCTTTTGTGACTGAGTCATTCGAGGGACAAGAAACCCTTTATTGGTACTTTGCAAATCAAGTATAGCTGAAGCATTAGGAGCACTACCATTATTATTTATGGCTACACCCTCTTGAGTATAAGCAAACGAGCCAATAACAAACATTAACAACGTAAAAATTGCCTTCATGTTTACAATAAGTTTACAAAACCGTGTGAATGGAGTGTTGTTTAAATGCGAGATAAATTGAGTAAGTTAATCGCATTGGTTTGGATAAGTTTCTAAAACAGCTCCAATTGATTCAGTTTCATAGTTAGTTTATAGTTTGACGCAAAGATAAGAGATTAAAACGATATTTTACAACCTTCCTTTTCCCCTTTAAATTTCGAACTTTGAAAAGCTTTTTTCGTTTTTTAATTGTTTTTTAGAGTTTAAAAATGTCTATTCTTCTCTTATCGCTTTTGTAAGCCATAAGAACAACAATCAATACCTAGTTTTAAAACCATTATTTGTAAAGGAATATATATT
>Ga0209251_1000936_pt1 | contig 24362 bp, 22 predicted proteins | sample SaaInlV_100m_DNA_6_FD_184665 | JGI IMG/M metagenome (GOLD analysis project Ga0209251, IMG submission 184665) | Marine microbial communities from expanding oxygen minimum zones in the Saanich Inlet - Saanich Inlet SI073_LV_10m_DNA (SPAdes) (version 2) | ecosystem: Environmental > Aquatic > Marine... | reverse complement strand
CGGGCGTGTACGGCGACCCGTATTACGACCCGATGTTTGGATCGCGCGCCCTAGCGTACTCGCAGCCGTTCCCTCAAGCCGTCCCCGTCCCCGTCCCCGTCCCCGTCCCGACGCAGACGCAGACCGCGGCATCCGTCGAGCCGAGCTCCCCGGCCGCGCCAGCGCTCTCCGTGGCCGACGTCATCGCCGCGCTCAGCGGCGTCTGGCGCGGAGACGGCGGCGGCAAAGGCATGGGCCAGATCGTGATCACCACCAACGAAGACGGCCAGACCGCGTCCGTTTCCGCGTCTCCGACCGGTTGCGCCGACTGCGCTTCCGGGTGCCGCTGGTCCACCGCCCGAGGCACCGTCCGCATCGTCGGTGACACGGCCACCGTGGACGCGACCATCAACACGTGCGACGGCGGGACAGAGACGACGCGCGCCACGCTGGAACGAGTCTCGAACGGACAGAACGTGCTGTACTGGACCCCCGCGAACGTCTCCACCAAGTGGGTCAGGAACGCGTGAAGTCGCGAGAAAGAGAAAGAAAGACTGTTGTTACAACCGAGCGCCGCGCTCATTGAATGACCTCGTCGCTCCACGTGCGTTTCGCCACCTCCCCCACGAGCGCGTCGAAGTCGAACTTCTTCTGCGCGTGGTTGAACGGCTTGACGAACTTCTCGAACAGCGCGTCGTCCGCGTAGAACATGTGACACAAACGCACCAGCCGAGTCGCCTCTTGGCTTGTCAGGTGCTCCGCCGCGCCCGCCACGCCCGCGTGCACGTGCGTCGCCTGCACGAGCGCCAGCTTTTTTGACTCCACGAGCTCGGGGTAGTGCGCCGCCGCCAACATGGGCGTCGCCGCCTCCTGCAGTTTTCGGAAATCGTCTATCGCGGTGAAGGACGCGTACGGCATCTTCGTCTGCGCGACGAGCGTGAGAAACTGACTGGGCGATTTGTGTAGAGGCATGACGAACATGGGACACGTCGTGGAGCGGTCTCGGAACCTCGCGTACGCGTTCGGATCCACGGTAACCCCTATCTTTCCCTCCTTGCCCTCGTGGTACTCGCGCCAGATGCCCTCGATGGCGTCGGCGTCCTCCTTCTCCAGCAGCTCGACGTGCGTCACCTCGCCCAGGGACTTGCCAGGCGGGATGAGGGCGCTCATGCGCCGGGCCAGGGACAAGACATGCGGCGAAGACGCCTGGTCCCGCCCTCGAACAGCACCATCGATGCCTCGCGCGGACCTCCACGCCGCTCGCAACGCGCTGGAACCCCTCATGACGCGCTGTGCCGAGCGCGACGTTAATGTGAAACTGACATCCAGACGCTCACGCGAGACTGCAGGCAGCAGGATCGTGACACGCTGCATCGAGACGTCGACGGGGTCGACGGTCTGTGACTCAAGTCTGCGCTCGACCTGCGGCGTATTTTCGACCGCAAAAGCGAATGTTTCTTGGAGAGTTCCGTCACTTTTCCGGCGCGATCGTCGAGTCGACATGGAGTTCGTCCCCAAGTCGGGATGGAACAAGGAGGAATGGGATTACAACGGCGCCCTTAAGAAAGGCAAGGTGTCGCGCCTCGGGCGATTCACGAACGCCGAGGGGTTATCTCTGGCCTTCTACTCCTGGGAAGTGCCCGATCCGAAAGGCGTGGTGGTCTTCAGCCATGGTCACGGCGTGCACGCGACGTTCGAGCTCCTGAACAGCGTCAAGGCACCGGGTATCAGGACTCAGTACAAGGGGACGTGGGTGGAGGCGTTTAACAAGGCTGGGTACAGCGTGTTCGCGATGGACCATCAAGGACACGGCCGGTCAGACTTCGCGAGAGGCAAGCAGTGCTACTTCGAGCGGATCGACAACGTGGTGCAGGACTACTCGCAGTTCGTGACTTTGGTGCGAAAAGAAGTCGGCCCGGAGCTGCCGTCGTTCATGCTCGGAATGAGCATGGGAGGGTTCGTGGTGGTGAGCTCCGCGATTAAGGACGAAAACCTGGCGGACGGTGTCGTGCTACTGGCGCCCATGCTGTCCTTGCAGAAGCTCGCCAACCGCGGGATAAACAAGGTGCTCCTGCCTCTGCTCACCGTGATCTCGATGTTCATGCCCACGCTCCCGCTCGCCGAGACGGCGAGGAACACGAAGTTCCCGCACAGCCAGCGCGAGGTGGAGATCGACCCCCTGACGTGGCCGTCGGGACTGAAGCGCACGCGGTGCCGCGTGGCGGCGGAGTACTGGCTCGGCACGCAGCGGATCCAGAGACGTCTGCACGAGATGAACATCCCGTTCATCGCGTTTCACGGGCGAGACGACCCGATGACGGACCCGGAGAGTTCGGCGATGTTGTTCCGCGAAGCCGCGTGCGAGGACAAATCGCTGGAGTGGGTGGACAACGTGTTCCACGACCTGATGCACGAGAAGCCGACGAGCGACCGCGTGATCGAGTCCATCGTCGAGTGGATCGGCGCGCGTATCGATGGGCCGGTGAAACCGGCGGCGAAGAAGCCCAAGCGAGCGGCGCCGAGAAAAGAAGAAAAGAGCGCGCCGAGCGCTCGCGTCACTCGCGCGCGAAACCGAGCGTGACAGCCGCGGCGAGCGGTCGCTACGGGCGTTTTGTTGAAACGCGGATACAACACACGAGTCGGTCACCGTCCGTACCCCGATGTCTTGACGTTCAGCCTGGAGAGCTTCACGACCACCCCCGCGCGTTTCGCCGCAGTCTCCAACCTGTTTCTCGTCTCCCCCGAAACTTCCGGATTGCCCTCGAGAAGAACCGTCAAACCGTCCCGCCGGCGTCCGGGGTCGCCTTCGAAACACTCCACGAGCGCGAGCGCGCCCTCGATGCCCACGTCGTTCCCCGCGAGATTCACCTCTTCCAGAGACGGTACCTCCGCGAGCACGTCTGCCACCGCTGAAACGCCGTCGTCACTCAACGCGTTACCCTTGAGGTCGAGCGAAACGAGCGAAGCGCACCCCGCGATTCCCTCCACGAGTTCCCATCCGCCGTCTCCCGATATCGAGTTCATCGCGAGGCCTAAGCTTCGCAGACGCGCGATACCCGGAAGCGCTTCCGCGAGCGCGACGATGGCACTGTCGCCGATGCCGTTGCTTCCGAGGTGTAACTCTTCGAGGTGTTCGCACGAGGGCAAAGCCGGAGCGAGCCATCGTACTCCGGCGTCGGAGAGAAAACACCCGCGGAGGTCGAGGCATTCCAGAGCGGGGGTTCCCGTCGGTAACGCCTCAGCGAGCTCGGCGCCGCCGCCGGGTCCGATGTCGTTCCCGCTGATGTCCAGGCGTGCGAGACTCGGCGTTCTGCCTTCTCGCCAAACAGCTGCGAGATCTCCCAGACCGAGCGCGGTGATTTCGTTGCTCGAAAGGTCGAGCGTCGTGAGGGAGACGGGAAGCGCCCTGGCGACGGCGCCGGCGCCGACGTCCCCTATGTCGCACCGCGAGAGCGTCAAAGAGGTCAGACCCGCGAACGCGGCGGGATTCCGAGACAGCGCTTCCGCGCCCGCATCGCCCAGGGGGTTGCGCGCGAGTCTGACGGTTTCCAGTCTCGCGCAAACCGCGAGCGTTTCGCCGAGCGTCGCCGCCGCCGCCGCGTCAATCTCGTCTCCTTCGGCGGAGAAAGACACCAGCGACGACGCGCGTTTTTGAAGACCCGGAGCGAGCGACGTCCATCCCTCAGCACCGAGCCAACACTCGATGAGCCGAATCGCGGATATCCTCCCTTCGCAGCTCGTGCCACCGAGTGCCTCTCCGAGCGCGCTCGCGCGCGGAGGCGTCACTGCGAAAGGTCCAGTGGCGTCGACACACACGGAGACAGACGACGCGGAGCCGCTCGCCGCTTCGGCGAGCGAGGACGCCGCCGCATGTCTGTCGAGGTGTTCTGGAGAGACGCGGAGTTCCATCGCGGAAGAATGCGGCACGGTCACCGAGACGGGTGGCTCGGGTTGCCACTTCGAGTCGTCGTATCCACCGCGCGACGTGTCCTCGCGCCTTCGAAGGAGCAACAGACACGCGCCCTGCGGTAACGCGTGACCATCCGGCGACGTCGCTTCGTCCGAGGGGAGAAAGGACGAGAGCGGCACAGCCGTCGCCGCGAGTCCCGCGTTTTCGATGCCATCGTGCAGCGCGCGGTCCACGGATGGCCATCGCGGGATGTACGCCAGAACGAGTACGCCGTTCGGATCCGCCATCAAGAAATCTGCCGTCTCCAGAAGAGTCCGTGCCGAGGACGCGGAGTACACGACGTCTGACCCGAGGACGACGTCCATGCTGCGCGGCGCCGCCGTCGCCGCCGAGGGGAAAGCGTCGGCGCCCCACAGCACGTTCGCCACTCGAGTCGCGTCGCGACCGCACACGATGTCCGAACGATTGAGCTCGATGTTTCGTCTCAGACGCTCGACGACCGCGTCGTTGCTATCGGTGAGGACCAGCTCCGCGCACGTTCGCCCGGCGAGTATGCCGGGCACGCCGATTCCGGCGCCGAGTTCGAGCACGCGTGAACCCTTCAGCAGGGCCTGGCCTTCGGACGAGAGGATGAAGTGGCACAGCATGGGCATCGCCTGCCATGCGACGTGACCGGTCTCATCGTGATCGGCGGTGGACGTTTCCTCGGGGAAATCCAGAGCACGTTCGGCTCGGATGACCACCTGAAGACCAGAGAAGGGCGTTGAGGTTGAGGTTAGATGTGCGCCACAGCGCGACGAGCGTTTTCGAGTTGGGGTCAGCGTGGGGTTCCTACCGTCTCGCCATTCACACGCGTGAAGGAGTACTCGCACGCGATCGATGAAGGGTCCGTTGAGTCCGTCATCAGGCGCAGGCTAGCCAGAGTAGGCTACGCTCGAATGACCCGTCCCTGCCGACGCATCCGACAAGGGGTCGTCAAGCGCGCGTGCGCGGAAAAGTGCTTTCGTCACTTCCGAGCGAGTTGTCGAAAATACCAGCCCTGAACAGGCCGTTGATGTTTTCCCACATCTCGTTAGCGCCTCGAGGAGACAGCTTCCGGACAATCGGCGACCATGCCACCCAAGAAAAACCCCGTCGCAGCGCGAATAAAGAAGATCATGCAAGCGGATGACGAAGTGGGGAAGATCGCGCAGGCGACGCCCGTGCTTGTGTGTGCGTTCCCGTCAATTTCCCTGTCTACGGTCACGTCCCCGAACGTTTCTCACGCTCGCTGACCTCACGCCTTCCACGCTGACCACTCGACAACGCACAGTCAAAGCGCTGGAACTGTTCATGGAAGAGCTCGTTAAGTCCACGGCTGACATTGCCCTCGCGCGTGGCGCGAAGATGATCAGCGCCGGACACCTCAAGGCGTGCATCACCTCCAACGAAAAGTTTGATTTCCTGGAGGAGATCGTGCAGGGCGTCCCCGATTTGCCGGCGGCGGATGAGGCGAAACCCGCGTCGACGAAAACCGCAAAGCGTGAGCGCGCTGCGCCGGATCCGGCGGTGGCAGGCTCGTTGGACGACGACGACTACGGCGCGCCGCCAGCGATGAAGGTCATGCGCGCCGAAGCACCGGGGACGTTGGATGAAGAGGCGCCGGCGTTGGCGCCGGCTGTCGGATCGCTCGGCGGCGACGACTTGGACGTCCCCGTGGCAGCACCGCCGACGGTGGGGACGTTGACAGGCACACTCGGTGAGGACGACGACGATTACGATGACCTGTAAATGAAGTAGCGAGAGTGTCGATTTAGCATGCGGTATTCGCGCGGTATGATACATGTACAACATCAGTTCTCTAAACGAAGGACGGTTCGCGCGACGAAACGAGACGACGACGCGCTCGCGTCTCTCGCGTCGAGTCCGCCGTCTTCGCCCCGCTTGGTGTCTTTCAAACGTTCCCTCAGGGGGGAATAGCGGAAGGTATCCCGATACTCTGGGGTGCCGTGCCTTGCTTGCTGGCGCGCTGGTTACCCGTGGCGCTGCGCGAGTACACCGCCGCACGCGGAGAATGCGCGTTTTGAGACAGAACCTCTTCCGTCGCGTCCAGGGACGCGAGCTCGAGCTCGAAAAAGTCGTGGGTCAGCGCGTTTTCCGGCGAGGCGCGGCTCTCTGGTTCAAACTTCAGCAACTGCAGCAAGAAGTCCGAAAACCGCTCCGCCACGACACCCTGTAGTCGTGCGTGGACGATGCTCCGCAGCTCGATCATCTTTCGCACGGCTCGTTCGCTCTCCCTGCTCTGCGCTCCGTCCGGCCAGTTCAAGACGGGATCCAGGAAGCGGTTGAACCCTTCGCCTTTTTTGAAGTACTTTTGCGCGTGCGCGTCGGCGCGCGCGACGACCGTCTTGGGAATCGGGCCGAGCACAACCTCCATCATCGCCAGGTGCTCGAGGTTTTCGTGCGTCTGGAACAGCGCGTCTCCAGTCAGCAACTCGACCAAGATGCACCCGATGCTCCATATGTCGCACGGGTACGACCAGCCCATCCCCAAGATCACCTCCGGCGCGCGGTAGTGGCGCGTCGACACCACGGACGAGTGGTGCTGATGCTCGAACGTCGCGCTGCCGAAGTCGATGAGGCGAATGGTGGGATCCATGGGCACTCGTTTCGTGAATTTACTCCCAGAGGACACGGGCACGCGCTGATACGCGCTGGACAGGAGCAAGATGTTCTCGGGCTTCAGGTCGGTGTGCACGAGTTTCAGGGTGTGCAGAAACGCCACCGCGTGAAGGAGCTGACGCGCGTACTGTTGCACGAGCCCAACCGAGAACGGCCTGTAGTGGTTCTTCCGCAGAAAGTCGAACAGGCTCAGACCGCACTTCTCGAAGACCATGCAGATGTGGCCTCGGTAATCGAACCAAGTTTGCATTTTGATGCAGTTGAACTTTCCAGTCGGGTCGTTCTTTTGCACCGTCTTCAACACGTCAATCTCAATCTTCGCCGCGTCCCGGTATTTCTGAACGTTGCGGATGATCTTGATGGCGCAGTAGCTTCGGAACTTACGATCCCAGCACTCGAGCACCCTTCCGAACGTGCCTTCGCCGAGCGGTGCCAAGATTTTGTACACAGGCGTGATGTTTTCGCCAAGCTCGTACTGCAAGTGTCCGTCCTGCGAGTTTGAGAAAAGGGTGAAATAAAAAGTCAGCGCGAGATGTCGCGCGGAGGGGCGCGCGCGCTCCAGACGGCGGCGTTCGCGGCGCAGGGGAGCGCTCACCTTATCATCAGGTCGTAGAGGTGGTGACTGGTGCACTTTGCCTCCAGTGCTTTTGCCGGAGGTGGCTCTCGCCTTCTTTTCCAGGGCCTCGGCCGTGGCGCCGGATGCCTTTCTGTCCTGCTCGGAAGAAATCGAGAGTCAGGGGGCGACAGTTGCGCGAACGACGGTTTGGGGCGGCGGTCAGCACGGAAAACGGAAAGACGCGTCGGAGGCTCGGAGCTCGAGTGCGGGGCCCCCGCGCGCGCCGATGGCCGAAGCGGCGCCGACGCGCTCTACCCACACCATACACGCGTGAAACGGGGGAGTGTCGGCTTACCTCGAGCGCCTCCTTCTCGTCTCGCTTGCGCTTCTGAGAGCGCGTCACGGCGACGTCGGTAGATCCCCCGGAAACTCCGTCAACCGTCGTAGCCTGAGCGACGGGTGTGACGAGCGGGTCTAGCCCGAGAGGAGTGCCGTGCGGGGTGGATACATCCCCCATGACGACCACCGAGCTGAATTCGCTCTAACAACCGCGCTTGTGCGCGTCGATGCTCGTCCGGACTTCCCTTCGAGCGAGCGATTTCGACACCGCGTGGAAAAGAAAAACGCCCCCTCTGTCGCTTTTTTCGTGACCAGAATGAAGGGGCGCCCTGTTCCCTCGGAACGCTAGGACCCCGCGAGCTAGCTGGTCGCGCACTGAAGACGCCGCGCTGGCCTTCGGGATAGCGCAGCCGCCCTACCTCGACCCTACCCGAGGTCCGTGCGCCGCGAACTGCTCTCTTGGGCGCTGATGCTTGGCGGAGACGACCATGACGACTGCGCCGACCAACAACGCGCAACGGCGTGACGACGACCCGAAAATCTCGGATTTTCGCACAACTGTCTGAGCGGATAAAAAGGACCCTGCGCAGGCCTTCGCGTCTCTCCGGAGGTACCGCATACGCACGCACGGGACGCGGAAATCGAACGATGTCCTGCGCTACCTCTGCGGTCGGTCTTACATCGCGCGTAGCGCCAGGTGTGTCGCCCCGTCCCGGCAGGACCGCGTCTGTCCCGGCGGGACGCGGTGCGCTGCAGGTTGTGGCGGCGAAAAAAAAGTCGAAACGCGATCAGGAGCGCAAGGCTGCGAAGCGAGCCGAGGCTAAGGAGTTGAACGCGAGGTTCGCGGCCGCGAAGGAAGACGCCGGGGACGAAGCGGAGAAAGATGCCGCCCCTGCGGCGAAATCGGGCCCCGCGCCTTACGAGGGCACGGGCACCGTGATGCAGAGCCTCACCATCTGCGGCTCGTTCAAGGAGAAGACGGGGGATAAGCTCCTTGACGGCACGGTGATGGTGCAGGAAGCGGCGGAGCGACTGTTCAAGGCCCCGTTCGTGTGCGCGTCGCACGATGCCGAGGACGTCTTCAACTACGGGAACCAAGCGGCGCTTTCGCTGTGGGGACTGCCCTGGGACGAGTTCGTGGGGATGCCCTCCACCAAGTCCGCGCAGGACGACGACGGCATCCAGTCTGAGCGACGCGAGCTCCTCAACAAAGCCGCGGAGAGCGGCGTCATCAGAGACTACAGCGGCGTCAGGCAGGCGAGCGACGGGCGCAAATTCAAGGTGGACGGCGCGATCGTGTGGACGATCACGAACAAAGACGGTGAGAAAACCGGCCAGGCGGTGCGATTCGACTCGTTCACGTGGCTCAACGAGGACGGCACGGAGGGCGAGGCGATGACTGTCGCGGAGGGCGGGCAGCTCGTGCCCGCGAAAGCCGCCGCGCCCGCAGACGAGCCCAAAGCGGGCGCCTCGCCCGAGGATATCGAAAAGGCCGCGAAGGCGGTCGACGAGCAGGCGGCGGAGGTGCGTCGCTTGAAAGACGAACAGGGGCTGACGAACGTGGACCCGGAGGTGCAGGATGCTGTCGCTGAGTTACTCAAGCGCAAGTCAGCGCTCGCCGCGCTGGAGGAGTAGGCGAAACGACGGTTTTATTATTCTCAAAATCGAACCCGGAAACGGTTTCGTGGCTTCGCCCGAAATAGACTCTCTGTGGCGCACGAACGCAAGCGCGAGCGCCCATCCACCGCGTCGTGACCAGCTTCGTCGTTGTCGGCACGACGTACAGAGTAGCCAGCGCGCACTCGAGCTCGGAACGCCGAGCACTGTTGCGGAAGGCTGCGGTGGAGATCTCCTCAAGCGGAACACATCTTTCCAAAAGCAGATGACAGTTTTGCAAGTCACGTGCCAGCCCTTCGGCATCTTGAACGCGCTGAGAGAGCGCTTCGCGATCCCGTTCGGTGTTACGGCCCTTCTTCGATTCGTGCTTTTCGCTCCTAAGGACACGTTCGTTTACCAGACGCTCGGTGCGTCCGGCAGCCACGACCCCGTGAAATCCTCTCGTTCTCGGAAACGCCCGATCTGACCCAGAAAACGTCCCGATTTGTCCTCGCAGATTGGATGACCGTGATGCTCGCGACCGGCACCGCGATGTTCAGCATGGTGTATTTCATACTCCTCGAGACCGACAGATTCGGGAAGTTACGCACCGCGTTTGATTCGCGTCCGTGGCGTAACCGAGAGAACATGTACCTCTCCGCGAACCTGCCCGCCGAGGTCAAACCGATGAAGAGCTCGTGCCCGTTCTCCGCGAAAGCCGCAAAGGGAACGTGTCCCATCTGCAGCACGTGCGCGTCGAGGGACGGATACCATCACGGTGACCCGAAAGCGCTGCACAACACCGTGGGAATCGCGATGATTGAGTACGGCATGGCACGCAAAGCTGCTGAGCGCGAGGATAATCCCGTGATGGGCCGCCTTCAGCTCGACACCCTGATCAACTACCGCGGCAACTACTTGTTTGGAACCATAAGTCCCTCATGTAAGGGGTGCTACTACAAGACTTGGTGCTGGAACGTCGCGTATCGCATGGCATGGCAGTCCGCGATCGTTTCTCTCAACGCCATGCTGTGCACGTTCATATTCAGCGCGGACATCACGATCGTCTACGCCGACCTGAAGAACATCCTTTTGTGCGTCTCCGCGTTCTTCTCCGTGTCGACGCTCTGCATGCAACTCACCGTCCTGGCAACCGCCATCGTGTTCATCCTCGAGCATCCCTTCATGGACAACGCGTCACTTCCGGGGTGGCTCGACGTGAACAACAGGATCGTGATGATGATCGTCCACTACTTCGCGGACCCCGGGGCAAAGTTTGGCGTCGCGCCCACGAAGGAGTACTGGGATTGGCTGAAAGAGGCGCCGCCTCGCGCTCGCGGCGCTAAGGCCAAGTAGGTTGGCGCGTCTCGAAGTATGAAATGTAATCACCTATGGATTTCTACTACATCGCACATGAGCTATGATGCGTGCTATTTGAAGAATGTACTCATCTTCCTGCCCCACCGGAAAAGACTTCTTCGCCGCTGTTCGCCCAAGACCGAGAAAACCCAGCGAGCTTCTCCTGAACCTCAATGTCCAGGAGTTGTTTCTTTCGCGCGAGAGCCTCCGTGAACTCGCGTTGAATTTCCTCCGCCGTCGCCGCGTACATGGCGTTTACTCCGTTCACTTTGTTCGCGAGCTGATTCAGCACTCCCTCGAGCTCGCTTATACGCGCTTGGACATCCCTTCGAGACGAGAACGGCGACGGAAAGGAGCGAGGAATGGGTCGTGTCAGTCACTGATGAAAAACCGTTGAGGGGCGCTCGCGCGCAACCGACGCAGATGCGTCTTCGACGGCTTGCGTTACCTAAGTACGCACCGCTTAAACACGTCAGCCTCCTTCAGTTTTGTTCGCTTCTCCTGTTCCATTGATTGCATCATTTCCTCGAGCTCCGCGCGCAATTCCACTTGGAACCCTTCCAACACCTTGTTTGCCTCCTTGCGTGCTCTCACCTCCTCTGTGCGCTTTGCCAACAAAAAGTGTCGTTCTCTGAGGCGAAGCATTTCCGCTTGTAGACGGAGCTCCTCAGCATCAAGCTCGTGTTCGTCCACCTCGGAGACGGTCGTATCATCTCGAGACGTCCCCCTCGTGAGTCTCGCATCCCTCGCAGCGTCATCCGATTCCGCAGTCACATAGGTATCCTTCTGATGCCTGCCAACCCGTCCCTTGGCGTTTTTCATGCCCAGGCCCAGGCCCTTGCCGTTGTCGCCGCCCTGAAGACTACCGGAAGCACTCCCATTGCGGTTGCCCCGTTTGCGTGCTTGCTGTGATTTCAAGTTTGCAATTTGTAGTTTGGGTATCTTCGGCCGCGTCGGGCCGGCATCCTCCCCGCGGTCCATCTCGGCGCGTGCTTGTTTGAACTTGATTCTAGTTTTTGAGCGAACAATGTGCGAGAAAGCCATCACTTCGGACTCCGCGATGGGCGGCAAACGAGGCAGAGGCAAAGACTCGGGCGGAGGGTATGAGGACCAATACGGTGGGGGCTGGTCGGGCGGACATCGAGATCACTTCAGCGGGCCGGGTGGAGGCGGAGGTGGTGGGGGCGGAGGGATGACTGGCGGCGGGGGGGCCGGTGGTGGCAAACCAAAAGGAGGCGTGACCTACCAGAGGCAGCTCCCCAAGTTCCTCCAGCAGCATGCCCACCTACTGCAGCGCGAGGGAGGTCAAGACGACTCGAAGAAGGCGTGGGAGGACTACGGCCACTCTGATGAGCTCGCGAAGTACGGTGACGAGGACGACATTGCCGGCAACGCGCGTAAGGGTCTCGGGTCGAATCCCGGGAGCATCCAGCAACCCAGCACTGTCTCCGACGTCGAGGAGCGCGAGCGAAAACAGGAGATGGCAAAGGTCGAAAAGGGCAAAGGGAACAGGGCATTTTCGGAGAAGCGATACGAAGATGCAATTCGAAGTTTCACGCGATGCATCGAGCTCGACCCAGATGACAAGGTGTTTTACTCGAACAGGTCGGCGGCGCATGCGGCTACAAAAGACTTTGAAGCGGCGCTCGAAGACGGTGAAGCTGCGGTGCGCCTCGCGAAGGACTGGGTCAAGGGACACATTCGGGTTGGCGCTGCGAGTATGGGACTCAAGCGGTACACGGATGCACGTGAGAGTTATGAGCGTGCTTTGAAGTTAGACGAGGACAACGACCAGATAAAGGCGAGCTTGAAGGAGGCAGCAGAGAAGGAGGAACAGAGCATCAAGTCGGGAACGATTGTTTTCGCCGCGAAACGAAAGCGAGACGAGGATGGGAAGAAGTCCGCGGTGGGCGCGGGGAAGAAAGTAAAGAACAAAACGTTGTTGTCCTTCAACGAGGAGGAAGACGAGTGATGCTTTCGATTTCAATCTAAATCAGCGATTGAGCCCTTCGTGGCGTCGCTCGTCGGCAGCGCCATCTTGGATGCTCTGTCTTCCGCCTGAAACCGTTTACGCATCTCGTCGAGCTTCTTCTTTTTCTTCTTGCGCTCTTGCTCCCGCTGGATTCGCTGCATCCGGGGGATCTTGTACAAGTCTTCGAGGTTCGTTATGACAGGTACGTCAGGGTGTTCGCGCTGTGTCTTGTCGTCGTTCGTTTCCTTGTCGGACTCGTCACTCGCCCATCCGCCGTCGTCGCCGTCGAACGCGTACTCTTTCAGTGCGATGTCTTCCCACTCTGCGACAATGTCACCGGGGGGCGGCGCGACATTGTCGTCGCGTGCGGTCACGCCTGAAACGTCAGCTTCGTAGACATGGAGAGAATAAGGGCTCTGGGCGATGGGCGTTCCACCAGAGGTGACTTCGACGCGATAAAACCCTTTGTGCGAGGGCTTGAATGACACACGATACTGTCCATCGCCGTTGTCAGCGATCTCGACGTCGTCGATGACGGCGTCACCGGAGGCGATGGAAACATCCAGGGGAAAGTGCGTCGAAAGTTTTCCCTGCGCGGCGTTCCCGTGCCTGTCAACGCCGCGCACGCAAAAGACTGTATCTTCGCCGACCTTAGACTTCCGCACGCCGTCGCCGTCCACTTCGCAGCGTCTCGGTAAAGGCCGCGCTGGCAGAATCTTTACCGGGTACGGCGAGTCCGCGACGTGTTCGTCGCCGCCGATCAAAACGGAGCACGTGTACGCCCCGGCGACGGTGGTTCGAAACGTCACCGAGTACGTCCCGTCGTCGCGGTCGACGACGTCGGCAAAAGCGACGTCTCCCGTTTTGTTGTTCTCGAAACGCACGTAGAAGTCGTCTCCTCCGTTCAGACGTTTGTTTTTGACCTCATCGCGTGCCTCGATGGTGAACACGGTGTGTTCGCCGGCGACACCGCGGCTCAGCCCGGGACCCGAAACTTTCGTGAAGGTTGGGTCCGCCGTGCTCTGCAACCAGCAGTCCTCTTCCCACTCGCCGCGAAACACCGAGCCGTCCGCGTACGAACAGGCACCGTATCCGTGTCGTGTATCGTTTTCCCAGTCACCCTGGTACACTTCGCGGCTGCTTGCGTTCGTCATCTTCCCCTTCCCATGACGTTTCCCCTTCAACCACTGTCCTTCGTACACGGAGCCGTCGGGGTACAAGCGCTTGCCGACGCCCTCGGGCAAGTCGTTTCTCCACTCGCCTTGGTACCGCCCGCCGTCGGCGTATTTCGCAGACCCAGAGCCGTGCCGGAGATTGTTGCTCCAGGCGCCCTCGTAGGTCTCGTCCGTGGAATCGTACTTGCCCTCGCCGTGGCGCGAATCCTCCTTCCATTCGCCTTCGTAGGAAGTTCCGTCCGCGTACACGCACTTCCCCCGGCCGTGCCGGGAGTCGTCTTTCCACTCGCCGTCGTACTTGTACGCGCCGGACAAGTGAAACGTCCCGACGCCGTGCCTGAGGTCCTCCTTCCACTGCCCGTCGTACTCCATCCCGCCATCGCTGGAAGAGAACTTGCCTTTCTCGCGCATGCCTCGATCGAATGTCCCTTGGTAGAAGCTCTTGTCCGCATACGAGTATCGCCCGCGGCCATCCACGAAGTCGTCCACCCACTCGCCCTCGTACACGTCGCCGCTCGCGAACCGAAGCGTTCCCCAGCCCCAGCGGTGGTCGTTCCGCCACTCGCCTTCGTACACGTCTCCGTTGGGGTAACGGCAGACGCCTTGTCCCTCAGTCTTGTCTTCGACCCAGGATCCTTCGTACCGCAAACCGCTGATGTACGTTATGGTGCCCTCGCCGTGACGTTTGTCTTCCTTCCACCCGCCTTCGTAAAAGTCACCGTTCGAGCACTGATGAAGACCTCGGCCGTGTCTGATGCCTTCCACCGCCTCGCCCTTGTACTCATCACCGTTGGAATAGTTCAAGGTGACTTCGGGAGTGTACTCAGGAGGAAGCATCGGCGTTGACTGGTGATAGTCGTCGTGCGCGAGGTCGTGGAACTCGTCGTCCTCGCCGGGCTCCGCTCCATCCAGGGGAGGCGAAACGGCGGATGAGATGACATTGGAGTCGTCGTCCGCCTCGAGGAGCGATTTCAGGCGGGCCACCTCTCGGCGCAACGCATCTGTGGAAAGGTCGGTGACGACAGTCTGTGCGTCTTCGGGGTGGGAGGCTATCTCGACCATCGGATGACTGTCACTCGAGCTGCCGCACGTCGTGCGCGTCGGAATAACAACGCAACTCTTGAGTCCCGAGAGTTTTTCCAAAAACCAAAGGTGCGCCTGTCTACCTACCTGTCTGTGCACCGGTACACGTGGTGATTGTGGGCGAGAGCAAGTCGGAAGAGAAATCATTGGGGCGGTGCACCACCACCTTCTATGGGTGCGCCTGATCGTACGGAGTGCGTGACGTGTAAAGCTAAGGGGAGCAAGTACAAGTGTCCAGCGTGCCGCTTGCCCTACTGCTCGGTCGCCTGTTGCCGGGAGCACAAGGGTGCGTGTCTGATCTCACTTCTGCTCGCGTAATTCTCAGTTTTAGGGCACCCACTGAACCATCCGTCGTCCCTCTCCCTGTGCAGAGAACTCTTGCGCGCCGAAGAAAGAGCCCGAAGAAAAGCCTCCGACGGAAGAGCCGTCGGTGAAGACCGAGGCACCCGCTCCACGACCTAAGCGCTCGTTCGAGGAGGACGCGGAGGACGAAGACGGAGCGAGACTCCGTCGAAAGCACCTGGTCGCGGTCGCCACGAGCGAAGAAATTCGGGAGTGCCTGAAAGACGAGAGGCTCGTCAACACCGTCGCCCGCATCGACAGTACCGCACGCGCTGAGCAAGCTTTGGACGCCGCGTGCGAGGATCCCGCGTTTCGTGAGTTCACTGAGAAGATATTGAACAGACTGGAAGAGGCTTCGTCGTCAAAGAAGTGATCTTCTACTACTCTCTTCGGAGACAGTGCTGAGGAGGCGGGTTTAGGATGTTCAAGGCACTCAGAGAGAAGACGAAGCAGAGGCTCACCGAGGCGACGGAGCGGGCGGCAGAGCTCAAGGATAAAGCGAAGCAGAGATTCAACGACGCGTCGGAGAAAGGAAGGAAACTCCGGGAAAACGTAGAGGTGTTCACCGGAGTCGACAAGGCCCGCGAAAGTTTTGCGCAAGCGGTGAATCCCGTCGGCGGGAGCAGCACGGCGGCGCGACTTGGCGCCTTTTCAGGAGCAGCTTTGGACGCCGAAGCATTGCGAGAAACGTTTGCGAAGATTGGATCCGAGCCGTACGAGCTAGTAGATGACGACCTCGATTATTCTGATGCGTTGAGACGGGAAACCACGGACGCCGGTCCGCGCGAAGACGTTGCCAAGGTGAACCGGCGGGTGGGAGCGGGCGCCGCCTCTGCGGAGGAAATCGTCAAGACCCTTCACGAAGACTTTTTCCTTCCCGAGGGAGACTTCGACCCTTTGAGGTACGTTTTGGAAGATTTATCGAAATCAGACCAGGATATCACTGTGGACGTGCTTCACAAACAAGAGGAGCGCTTGTCGAACCAGGTGGAAGCCGTGTCGACAAAACTTGCAAAAGACGTGAACGAGCACTACGAGGACTTCGTGCAGGGCATGCGGAACATCACTGAGCTCACTGATGGTTTAGAGCAGAGCTTCGTGATTGTGAAGAATGGACGGAGAAACCTCTCCTTTGCACGAGAGAGCGTGGGCCGTGCGATGAGAGTCGCAGAGTCACACACGCGGAAAAAGTCTCTCATGGCGGCACTCGACATGCTCGTCCGCGTGCGAGAATGCCAAAGTTTGGAGGCGCGAATACGCTCAAGCCTCGAGGCTTCGTGCTTTGTTGACGCCGTGGTGGAGTATGCGCAAGCGATGAACATATTGAAATCGCTCGATGGATTGACATGCGCGGAGACCCTGGGTCAAGACCTTCGTGCGTTATTGTGGGATCTGATGAATAGCGTCGAAGCGGTACTCTTCAAGGTGTGTGGAGATTTCAAGCCGGAGGAGTACAGCCCGCTTTTCGACGCTTACATGCAATTCGGAAGTGAGGTCAAGCCTCTCAGCGACAAAGTGCAAGAGCTGTTCCTGCGATCGGTTGAAACGCAAACGGAAGGGATGCTTCGGCTACACTCCATGACGCGTGCAGGCGTCACCGAGAACGACGACGCTGCTGCAGCGCGTAAGGCTCGGATGCCATATAAAGAGCTTTGCCAACAGCTCTCACCGACGCAATTCTTTCCATGCTTCCAGAAGACTTTAGAGGTTCTGTTTGCACTCCTCACTAGCCATCATAGAATGCTTCGGTGGCACGAGGAACAGGTCAAAGCTATAGAGAACAAAGGCGAAGACGCGGGCGAGAATCAAGAGCGTGTGGAGGCATACAAAGCTGTTGTTGGAGCACTCGTGCGGAGCCGCCGCGCGATTGCGGATATGGCTGGGGCGCGCATTGCTGCTCTTCTGCAGGCATCCTCCGCTCCGTCATCTGGACAATTCAAGGCAGTCTTGGATTGGGCTAAGACTTTCATCGAGACCGCGGAAGCGTTTTGCGGTACGCAAGCTTCGACATTGCGAGGCCATCTCGAACGTGCTGGTGATCGCTACTTTCAACAGCTGCACTTGCAGAGGCTTGAAGCGATGCGCGAAATGCTGGAGAGCGAGATGTGGACGCGGCTCCCGAAGGCAGCCGCTGAACAGGCGCGCAGCGACATAAGGGCGGCGGCAGCTCGTGGTGGACGGGGCGTAACATCGGGTTTCGGAGTTGCTGCGTTCGGCGGTGCAGCCGCAGATGGGAGCGCGTTCGAAGCGCTGATAGCTAAGGGAAATCCCTTTGCGCAGAGTTTAGGAACGAGCGCGAGCATGGGATCCTTGACAGCTGACGCAGATGAATTACAACCTAAGTCGGATGGTACTGGTGAGGCGGACACCACGACAGGGGAAGAGGATGACGACGAGGATGCAGCTGTATCGGCAGCATTTATCGACGAAGAAGATGATGATGATGAAGCGCTCAGCCCTGAGATGCGAAAAGCCCGCCGCGAGGCGCGTGCTGCTGTCGCTGCTGCAGACGCTGCCACGATCAGACAAGGTGATTCGAAGGGACTTGACGCTCGCAACGCGACGCTCACGGCGTCATCCCTTTACCTGATCCAGGGCGTTGCTGAGTACCTACGCTTGATGCGAGTGCTCACTCCTTCCATGCCTGTTATCTTCCAAGGTCTGTGCTCGCTTTTTGAGACAACACTTGTCCGCATATTTGCTGCGTTTGGCCAACACGAAGCGCTGGATCCGCGATCTGATCTTATCACGCCGAGACTTCGAAACACGTTGGTTCGTCTGCTGAACGGCACGTCGCTGAGCACGATCATGAACCAGAGCGGTGGAATGGGTTCGGGTGCGTCAAAAATGGTGAACTCTTCAGGAAATTTGTACGGTTTGCGTGAGCGTGTGGTTGCGCTCGAGTCCCTCGCTTGTCTCGCTGAAGAGTTCAAGCGCCTGAAAGCGGGACTCAAGCAGACCTTGCCTTCCAGTGAAGATTCCAAGTTGGAGAGATTCTTCGGACAGACGATCGTGAGCGTGGAGGATGTTCGTGAGCACGTTTACGGGCATGTCGCCAGATTACTTCTGGATCTGTCTTGGGTTCCTGAGATCATCGGCGATAGCGAAAAGCTGAGTGATGCGCTCAAGACGGGCAAGTACGCAAAGTCCACCGTGAGCACAGAGCACAACAAGTGGGTGAATGATCTGTCCACAGAACTCACGCAGTTCGGTGCGAAGCTCGCGATTGCGGACGTCACCGCAGAGGCGCTCGTAATGCTTTGGAACTACGCTATTGCGCAGACCGCGTCTGTGATAGTAGCAGGCTTCGCTCGTGTTAAAAAGTGCTCGTCCGAGGGGCGCGCACTCATGGCTCTGGATTTGCAGGTACTTTATGGAAACATCAGACACCTAGCCCCTCAGGGCTCAAAACTCGAATTCGGGTATGCGCTCGAGTACGTGAAGGCGTTTTACATCGCCGCGGACCAACTTGAATACTGGTGCATGACACACGCTGAGTACTCCCACGCACAGAGAGTGGCGTTGGTTAATCAGATTGCGGGTGCATTTGGTTGGTCCTCCTCGGCGAAGAGTGAGTTCCTCGCGAAGATTGGGTCTAGTGAGCTGATGATGTGATGTAGTTGTTGAGGTATGTCATAGCTTCGACTTTGAATTGTCAAATTGTCAAAAAGTGAAATCTAAACTTTTCCGAAAGAAACAAATCATTGCGACGGGATGCTCTCGCGGTCAAGCTGCACCCAGCTCTTAAAAGGTTTGCCGCGGAGTACGGCCAGACGAGTCTGTCGGTTGCGTCGTCTGAGGTCATCCTGATCGGAATCTCTGTCCCGACCTTTCGTCTCCTTCCATTCAAGATGGCGACGTTGTTGATCTTCAGCTGAAGTCACTCGATGCTCTCTCATGACCGGTGCGGGGAGGTCGGAGTAATCCTTCGAGGTGTCGTCAAACTTGATTTCATAACCGTCGTCGCGAAATAAGCGCTTCCATTCCGAGTTCGAGTGTTCGTGGGGAGACGCATAAAGCGCTAAATTCGTCTTGTGCAAGAATAAGGTGACAATACCGTCCTCGTCGATGTCCCAAGCACACATATCGGGGACAACACGATCATCCAGATCCCCAGAAAGGTACACTCGGTCACCGTTTCGGTCACGCACGCCAATGTGCGTGGCTGAGATGTCGACGTCGAGAGAAGAACCGGAAGTGCCACGCTGAATGCCAAGGACGAGAACGCAGATTTCAGATGCACTCTGACGCCATCTACACTTACCGTGTGACGGAGAGAACCAAACGTCCTGGTCTATTTCAGCGCGGTTATAGTGCACGCGAGCCATGCAAAACGCGTGTTTGTCGACACGCTCAACAGGATCACCATTGGCACGAGTGATAGAATACGACAGATAGGGCAAGTCCATGGCTAAGGACGGACGGGACACCTCGACCAGCGCAGTGGAAGTGTCATCGGCGATCATGCGCTCCTGAAAGCTCGCCTTTGCGTCATTGAGATGAACCTCTTCAACGAGGCAATCATGCGCAATGCATGGACCCAGTAACGACACGATAGTCGGCTCATCGCCGATGCTCTTCAACACAGATACGCACGCCTGCAGAAGTGATAAAAAGGTGAGCGAAGGAAAAATTCAAAAGTAGATTGATAAGCACTTACCTCACCGCGCTGTCTGCTTTCAATTTGGAACTGGTATTCAATCTGCGCGTACAAGAGAAATTCAATAAAGGAAATTCATGGAACCAGAAATCAAGTGAGCTTACTTACCTTCAGCTTTCGTTCGGAGCAGAGTGAAACGCGCTCAATGAGTACATCCTTGAAGCCGATGTCGCAGCCTCGCGCGAACGTTTCTTTCACAGATCGTCGGGCTGCTGCACCGAAACAGCCGAGCTTATCACAGTCATATCGAATTATACCCTTCACAAAGAAAATGTTCTCAGCAGCTTCGTCTGCGTCAATCGTCAGTCCATGCTCAACCGCAAGTTGCTGCTCGTTAATAACGCTCAGGACTGCACTCGATTGCGCATGCGTAAGCTTCTTGATGACTTCCTCAACCTCAGTCGCGTAGTCTTCGTTGTCAGAGTCCTGCGATAACCATTGGATGCTGAACGTTAGCTCGTGAAAGAAATGCAAGATTTCAACGCAAGAACGTACCAGTTTTTTCGCTATCTGGAAGCAGCTTGCGGCCTTAACGATGTCACCCCCGTCGCTCTTGTCCGGTGCTTTAAACCCCTCCCCTTGAAGGAACCACGCCCACGCGTCGAGAGGGTATTTCCTTCGTCTACATAAATCATTGTTAGTCAACTTAGCGAGAAAATATATGAGGGGCGCAAAAATTACTTACTCCCATGGTTTCGACGTTCCAGGTGCCTTCAAGACCGTCTTGATCATGATCTCGTTGTTGTTCGCGTCATCAGAAATCAGTCTCAGCGCTGCTCGTGCATCTACGACGACCTGTTTGAAACATAATGCAAATTTGTACATGCATGCGCGCTGTAATTTAATCGTAAAGTCAGTTCCTCTGTTGCAGTCGCATTGAATTTATCGCAGCAAGAATAAACGCACCTGCACATATGCCATCGTCGCGCTCATGGGAGCGAGTGTCCAACTTGCAACGCAGTTTTCGTAGTCAGTTTGGGTCTTTTTCGTGCTGCTCTGCCACGATTTTATCTGCAGAAACATTGCTTCTCGCTTTTCCTGCGGCGATACGGTTTGTCTCGATGGCTTAGCTATGATACCCTTGGCCTCGTAGTCGTGGAGGATCGTGATGACGAAATCTGCGAGCTGTTCTCGAGTCATTCGACTCGCTATCTCTGAAACGGCGCGGTGGTACTCGTTGTGCGCCTTCGCTTTGTCCTCGACCAGTTTGTATGACTGGCTGAGTGCGTCGAGCGCCTGACCGTAGTGTTGCAGTCCTCGGAGAGCCGTGGCTTTTCTCCACCAAGCCTTCGCCCATTTACCGTTCAACTCGCAAGCGCGCTCGGCATCCTGCAGTGCCTCGGCGAATTTGTTTGCCTGCGAAAGAAGACGTCATGTCGCGTCAGTTGATGAGCTGTTGTCGAACCTACGTCGAAAGCATGAAATGACTCAGAGAGACGCTCACTTTGGCGTATGCTAACGATCGATTCGTGTACAGCGCGAGGGATTCTTTGTGCCCTCGTGGAAGGATGTCTAAACAGTCAGAGTACCTGCATGAACTCGGAAGAGGTCAGACACACGGCACTTTTTTTTTTTTCTTTTGGGCAAATGGAGACAAGACAAACCGAAGGAAGCCGACAAAGTAGAGCGGGCGAGAAGGGTCATCACGCACTTGGTGTATGCGTCCTTGTAGTTGCCAGCCTTCAGTGCGTTATCTGCTTGAATCTTGACGTAACCCATCTTCATAATCCTGTGTTAGGAGGAAGAGAGAACGCTCGTTAGATGGGCTGCAGTCATCTCAAACAGAAACGTTCGCTCGTCGAGACAGCCCATTCCTCCCATCCGTGAGAGAACGTGAGGACGTGGAGAAGCCACTCGAAGATGTGCTTACCAGAACTCTTCATCGCCAGAGAATCTTCCATCAGACGTCATGCTGATCCGCGACGCAGATCGTGCGACGCTATGGTCCGCACAACACGACGCGGGTCCCTTTGGCGAGATCCTTTAGGGAGGCGAAGAGGCGTTTTTTTCGCGTCCAAGTTTGATTTAATTTTTTGCTGATGCGTGATTTCTGGATTTTCGGCAGCGCGTTTCTTGATTGTCGGGCCTGCTGCGGACCGCCGCCTCACTTTCGCCACCACCGCCGCCGCCTATCATGGGCGCGGAAGAAGCATCAGTGGGCATAGAGTGTAATGCCAACTCGGCGGAGGGCTTCCGGGCGATTCTCAAGGAGAGATACACCGACTTTGTGGTGAATGAGATCGACCAGGATGGAGAGGTGGTGCACCTTACGACCCTCGATGCGTCCATCGACGACGAAATCGACGAGATGGAGCAACAAAAGCGACAAAAGTTTGCTTCCCCTGCTGTCGAGAGGGCTGAGGGTGATAAACCCGAGCAGAAGAATGTTTCTAGTGAACCTACACCCACGCCCCATGATACGACAGCTCCTGAGATCGTCTCAGCGGAGGCCAACACTCTGCTGAACGAAAAGATAGAGTCTGCGGTTACCGAGTTCACCAAGCTCGCCGGGGCGGAAGAGGCAGCCCGACTGAAAACGTTTCTTGAGCAGCCGGGCGTGCTCTCGCCGGCGCCAGAAGGATCCGAAGCACCTTCAGCTCTTGTTCTTGGATCGAGCAACGATAAAGCGTATCGAACAAGTTTGCACGTGTTCTTCAACTCGCATTTTCAACTCACCACGGACTCGGTGGAGCCATCTGCTGGAGGCGAGGGAAGCGGCGTGACGAAGAAGGACTCGAAGAAACCACATCTTTGCATTAGGGTGCACCCCAAGCACACAAAGGGAAAGAAAGGCGGGGGTGATAAGAAACGTGGGCGCGACGAGGGAAACGATAATAACTGGAAGGGACATAAAAGATGGCCCATGGACTTGCCTCAATACCTCGAGTTTACCTTGTGTAAGGAGAACAAAGAGACGCAAGACGCGATGGGAGTGATTTCGCGCATCCTCCGCACCAAACCCAGGGACTTTGGCTTTGCCGGAACAAAGGACAGACGCGGTGTGACCAGCCAACGAATGACTCTACACAAGGTACGCGCCTCGCGATTGGCGAAGCTGAAGCTGTTTCAAATGAAGGTTGGTAACTTTAAGTACGTTGACCGCGAGCTTGGCCTTGGTGATCTCAAAGGTAACCTTTTCACGCTGACACTGCGCGGCATCGAAGGAGGAACTGAGGCGACTGTCACGCGCGCAGTGAATGAGCTGAAGTTGAGTGGCGTCATAAACTACTTTGGTTTACAGAGGTTTGGGACGCACGCTATAGGTACGCATGAAATTGGCGCAGCTTTATTACGTGGAGCATGGGCGGAAGTGCACGATCTGATCCTCAGACCGCGAGATGGGGACAACGGAGATGCCGCTGCTGCTCGCGTCATCTACAAGGAAACCGGTGACGCCGCCGCCGCTCTGAAACGAATGCCGCGGTTCTGCACGGCTGAGAGGGGACTCCTCGAAGCGTTGGGTCGATGCGACAAAAACGATCTAGTCAACCCACTGAGCGGCATTCCTCGCACGACACGTAAAATGTACGTGCACGCGTACCAGAGCTACATGTGGAACAAGGCTGCGAGCGAGCGCGTCAGGCGCCACGGCTTGAGCCGCCCCGTGGCTGGAGACTTAATCGTCGACGAGAGCATGTTACAATATGCTGGAGAGGATGACGGCGACATTTTCTCGAGAGTCCGCGAAGTCACAGAGAAGGAGGCAGCTTCTGGAGCATTCAAAATCACGGACGTCGTCTTGCCTCTGCCGGGGAACAGGGTGATATACTCTGAGAGTCTGAAATCGCTGTACGAAGAGATTTGCAAGAAAGACGGGGTGCAGCTCACTGGTTTCGCGCACACGGTGAAGGAATATTCCTTTGGGTTCCTTCCTGGTGCTTACAGGAAGCTCGTGATCAAGCCCGATAAAATCGAGTACTCGTTCGCGAGGTATTCCGATCCAAATGCTGATCTGACAGCAACTGACCTGATGCGCGTCGAGGCCGGTGATGATTCAGTGCAAGCCTTGGGTGAAGACAAGGACGGAAAGTTTCTTGCACTTCGTCTGAGTTTCGCTCTCCCGACCAGCTCTTATGCGACCATGGTAATCAGGGAGCTTATGAAGTCGACGTCGTCTCAGGCGGCACATAGGGCGATGACGCTCGCCGACAAGGGAGAAGAAATCGCGGGATAGATATTAGCTTTGTTCATTCACCTTTAGGTTGCAGAAAGCACAAGGTTGCTAACCACATACACACCTCGCTGGTGCTGCAAACCTCAAACCTTCGTTGTCCAAAAAGTGCAAAAAAGCGTCCATCAACAATCCCTACACTGCAGAAAGCGCAGCGCGCGTTGGTGCCACGGTGTCGGCACCAGCAGAGGAGTCCTTGCGATCAACGACGCGTCACCCAGGGCCGGCGTGATTTGCTCGCATGAGCGCCCGCGCGGTGCATGTGCACCCGGTCCTGTCGAGCTTGGGAGCGACGCGCTCAAAGAAGGTCGGCGGGCGTTTTGGGGTTGTGAAAGCCACTCGGGGCAGGGATGCTTCGAGGTGCGCGGCTGCACAAAGCGTTGACGGTGTCGGGGAAATCGAGGAACTACATGCGTCGTTCCCCTTTAGCCGCGAACAGTGGGATAACTTCATGAAAGAGTACTGGCAGAAGCGACCTGTGGTCATCCGTGGTGCTCTCGAGCCCGGGGAGGCGTCCATGCCTATCGACTCCAGCGAACTGGCTGGTTTGGCGTGCGAG
>Ga0209251_1000933_pt1 | contig 24411 bp, 25 predicted proteins | sample SaaInlV_100m_DNA_6_FD_184665 | JGI IMG/M metagenome (GOLD analysis project Ga0209251, IMG submission 184665) | Marine microbial communities from expanding oxygen minimum zones in the Saanich Inlet - Saanich Inlet SI073_LV_10m_DNA (SPAdes) (version 2) | ecosystem: Environmental > Aquatic > Marine... | reverse complement strand
CCACCACAATCGCTGACGCGAGGGCCGCCTCAAACAGATCCAAGAAGCCCGTCACCGCTGCAACGACCAATCCAGCCGTTGCGAGAATCACCAGCGTCGACCGGTCACGACGAGCCGGGGGTTGCTCCTCTAGGGCCGCCACCAGTGAGAAGTCGGCATGACCTCGCCAACGGGACGCGAACGATTCATCGGCAAGCACCAACAGAACGTCACCAGCCCGGAGCGTCACCTGCCCGAGTTGACCACCAACATCGCCGTCCGCGCGATGAATCGCCATCACCGCGGCTCCGTAGCTGGCACGGAACCCCACCGACTTTAACGATCCCCCGACCAACACCGATCCAGGTGCTACCACCGCCTCGAAGACTCGAGCATCAGGCCCTTGCGCGGCAGTGACGTGCTGCTCCTCGAGCATCGTGAGACCCTCGATGTCATGAAGGTCGATCATTCTCGCTACGTCGCCGACAAAGCAACAGACATCACCTACCTCGAGACGCGTGTGAGGCGATGCAGCAAGAGACGTGGTCGACCGCCTCTCGAGGTCAGGGCGCTCCACGAGCGCCAAAAACGCGCCGTCGAGATCCCTGAGTCCTGACTCTGCGATCGTCCGACCTGCGATTGGGCCGCCAGCAGTCACACGGGCAGCAAGCTGGAACTCGCGGCCACGCCGGTCGACATCTGACAGTGCCGCTGCCCGCTCCGGAAGCAGCCGCATCCCGATCGTCGACAACACCCCCACACCAACCACTGCAACGGGAAGACCGACCACGGTAATCTCGAGCACGCCGAGTGGTTCCTCGCCCGAGCGGCTCAGCAAATCGGAGACAACGAGATTGGTCGACGTGCCGATCAGGGTGATCACGCCGCCCAAAACGCTCGCGAACGAGAGTGGGAGCAGAAAACGCGATGCACTCACTCCATTGAGTTGCGACCATCGCACCACGCGAGGAGCGAACATCGCGACCAGCGGTGTGTTCGGTACGACCGACGATGCGGCAGCAGTCACTGCCGCCAGCATCACGATTGAGCCGTTGCGGTCGAGGAGGCGGTCGAACACGCGCGAGAAGGTCCCTGTCGCGGTGACCGCTCCAGCCAAGATGTACAGCGCTCCGATCGTCGCCGGTGCCGGACTGGCGAGCCCGCTGAGTGCAATCTCAGAATCGATGACGTTGGCAAACATCAGGGAAACGACGGCGCCACCCAATACGACGACCGGTGCCAGACGATCGACGATGAGAACCACCACACAGCTCAGAATCACGACAAGCGCGATCCAGGCGTCGAGTGTCATTTGAGCCGTCCGTCGCGTAAGAGAGTCAATTGATCCGGTCAGGGACTCGGTCAGTCGAGCAGGCCCTTCGAGCGAAGTGCTGCGATCACATGATCGGCGGCTTCCTCAGCCGTCAGCGCCATGGTATCGACGTGAACATCCGGCGATTCGGGTGCTTCGTAGGGTGAGTCGATTCCGGTGAAGTTGGTCAGCTCACCGGCCCGGGCCTTGGCGTACAGGCCCTTCGGGTCGCGCTCTTCTGCAATGTCGAGCGGCGTGTCGACGTGGACCTCGATGAACTCGCCCGCTTCGACTCGCTCGCGCGCCAAACGGCGTTCGGCCCGGAACGGCGAGATGAACGAGACAAGGACCACCAGGCCAGCGTCGACCATCAGGCCAGATACTTCTGCGATGCGGCGAATGTTCTCAACCCGATCTGCATCGGTGAACCCAAGATCACGGTTGAGGCCGTGACGGACGTTGTCGCCGTCAAGCAGGTACGTGCGCACGCCAAGCGTGTGGAGTTTCGACTCGACGATGTTCGCGATGGTCGACTTGCCCGACCCTGACAGGCCGGTGAACCAGACAACGCCAGGCTGATGATTGTTCTGGTCAGCGCGGGCCGCTTTGTCGACGCGCACGTCCTGCCAGTGGATGTTGTGGCTTCGGCGAAGAGCGAAGTGCAACATGCCTGCGCCCACGGTGTTCTGGGTGCGCTTGTCGATGATGACAAACGAGCCCGTGTCGCGGTTGTCGGCATACGCATCGAAAGGAATTGGTCGGTCGAGACTCAGGTTGCAGACACCGATCTCGTTGAGCTCAAGTGTGTTCGCAGCAAGATGCTCCAGCGAGTTGACGTCAACCCGGTACTTCGGATGTGCAATTGTCACGCCCATCGTGCGGGTCCCGACCTTCAAGAGGTACGGGCGGCCGGGCAGCATCTCGTCTTCGTGCATCCAGACCACGTGTGCCTCGAACTGGTCAGCAACTTCGGCTGGCGCGTCACCAGCGCACATCAAGTCGCCGCGGCTCGCGTCGATCTCGTCGGTGAGCGTGATCGTGACTGATTGGCCTGCGACCGCAACGTCGAGATCTCCGTCCATTGTGACGATGCGGTCAACGGTGCTGATCGTGCCTGCGGGAAGCACTCGGATGGGATCGCCGGGCTTGATCGAGCCCCCGACGATTCGACCTGAGAACCCACGGAAGTCGAGGTTGGGGCGATTGACCCACTGGACCGGCATGCGGAACGGTCCCGCGGCCACGTCGTCATCAACGGGAACCTCTTCGAGATACGTCATCAGCGTCGGACCGTCGTACCACGGCGTGGCCACGCTGTATTCGACGATGTTGTCGCCCTTCAGCGCGGAGACCGGAACATAGGTGATGTCGCTCAAGCCGATCTGCTCAGCGAATTCGCCGAACTCGGTCACGATCGCGTTGTAGATCTCCTCCGAGTAGTCGACGAGGTCCATCTTGTTGATGGCAACAACAACCTTGCGGATGCCGAGCAGCGACACGAGGTAACTGTGGCGGCGAGTCTGAGTGAGGACGCCCTTGCGCGCGTCGACCATGAGGACGGCAACGTCAGCGGTTGACGCACCGGTCACCATATTCCGCGTGTACTGCTCGTGGCCAGGGGTGTCGGCGACGATGAACTTGCGCTTCTCGGTCGAGAAGAAGCGGTAGGCAACGTCGATCGTGATGCCCTGTTCGCGTTCGGCGGTGAGACCGTCGAGCAGCAGCGCGAAGTCAAGGTCCGTGCCCTGGGTGCCGACCTTGGCCGAGTCGACCTCGAGTTGAGCCAGGTGGTCTTCGAACACCATGTGCGACTCGTACAGGAGTCGCCCGATCAGGGTGCTCTTGCCGTCGTCGACGCTGCCACACGTGATGAAGCGAAGCAGTGACTTGTACTGGTGCGACGTCAGATACTCGTCGATGTCCACCGCAATGAGATCAGAGACATGGGCCATCAGAGATTCTCCTTGTTACAGCCGGTCATGGTGCTGAACCTTTTGTCCTGCATCAGAAATAGCCCTCTTGCTTCTTCTTTTCCATCGAGCCGGCTGAGTCGGTGTCGATCAAACGTCCCTCACGCTCAGACGTCGTGGCGAGCAACATCTCCTGGATGATTCCTGTCAGGCTGTCCGCATCGCTCTCGATCGCGCCTGACAGCGGATAGCAGCCAAGCGTGCGGAACCGCACGTTCTTGATCTCAGGCTCCTCGCCCGGTTCAAACTGGAATCGGTCGTCGTCGACCATGATCAATGTGCCACCACGATGCACGACAGGCCGCGGCGCGGCGTAGTACAGCGGAACAATCGGGATCTGCTCGAGGTGGACGTACTGCCAGACGTCGAGTTCGGTCCAGTTGGAGATCGGGAAGACGCGCAGCGTCTCACCAGGGCTACGACGTGCGTTGTAGATCTGCCACAGCTCGGGGCGTTGCCGCTTCGGGTCCCATTGGTGCTGCGGTGAGCGAACGGAGAAGATGCGCTCTTTGGCCCGTGATTTCTCCTCGTCGCGCCGAGCACCACCGAAGCACAGGTCGAACTTGTTCATGTCGATCGCCTGCTTGAGACCCTCGGTCTTCCACATGTCCGTATGCATCGACGATCCGTGTTCGAACGGGTTGATGCCGCGCTCGACGCACTCCGGGTTCTGGTGCACGATGAGGTCGACGCCAAGCTCTTTGGCCTTCGCGTCGCGAAATGCGTACATCTCGCTGAACTTCCACGTGGTGTCCACGTGGACCAACGGGAACGGCGGCTTGCTGGGATAGAACGCCTTCATTGCCAGGTGCAGCATGACCGAGCTGTCTTTACCAATGCTGTACAGCATCGCCGGGTTGTCACTCTCGGAGACGGCCTCGCGCATGATGTGGATGGCCTCGGCCTCCAAGCGCTGCAAGTGCGTCAGTCTCTCAGCTGATGGGGCATTGTCTACCAAGTTCACGGAGAATAGGATAAACACATCAGAGTCAAAGGCGCAACCCTTTCCTTGGTGAGGCGCGCGGGAGCGGTCAGCGCTGATGGCGAGCGGCGGTGTCGCGCTGGTACTCACCGGCGAGTTCGGCAACCTCGTCCGGCAGTTCGCCTGAGACGAGGTCAGCGAGGCTGACACCTTCGAGCACTCGGCGCAGCCCACCGCGAATTGCCATCCACACCTGCGGCAGTGCGTCCGCCGGGGCGGGATATGTCAGATCCCGCAGGCTCTCGTCATGAACGTCCGCCAGTGGGCCATCGACCGCACGAAACACGTCGGCCAACGAGATGTCGGCAGCCGGCCGAGAGAGCGAGAACCCGCCATCGGGACCGCGCTTCGATCGCACAAGCTCGGCACGCTTCAGGTCCCGAGTGATGTCGAGCAAGTACTTCAGCGAGATGTTCTGGCGCTGCGCGATCGCATCAGCCTTCACGACTCCGCCCGGCCGCGTCGCCAGTTCACCCGACGCGAGTTCGACCATCGCCCGAACGGCGTTGTCGACTCGCTCCGAGATGCGCATTGCCGGAACGGTATCGCCCACCTGCGCCGCAAAGAAGTTGTTTCCCGCCTTGCTCAGTCGCGGACGCGACGGAGGAGCACTTCCTGGGCGATCGTCGCAACATGCGTGCCGTCGATGTTGAGCACATCGCCAGTCACCAAGCCGCGGCCGCCGTTGAGGCCGTGCGAGCGCGTGTCGAACCAGTGCCACTGATCGGCACGGCACGGCCGGTGGAACCAGACGGAGTGGTCAAGGCTCGCACCCTGAAACTTCGTGCGATCGGTGTTGTTGTTGTCGAAGTCGGGGTGCGGCGACCGCGCAGCACGAGACGGTGCAGCATCTGACAGGAACGCCATCGCGAGCGTGTGCTTGACCGGGTCGTCGTCGAGGTCGGCCATAATCCGCAACCAGTAGCCGAGGCGACCTGGTTCGCCATCGACGCCGGGGAGGTCGATCGCACGTCGGTCGATGAGGTTCCCCCACGAGTAGTTGTCGAGGCTTGGGTCGTCAGGCAGCAAGATGTCGTCGGGGAACGTAGCGATCTGCGCGTCGACCTCGTCTTCATCCACCTGGAACGACACCGAGACGTTCAGGATCGCCCCAGCCGATTGGCGCGCCACCACCTGGCGTGTGCAGAACGAGCGGCCATCACGGAGCCGTTCAACTTCGAAACGGATCGGCTCGGTGATCGAACCCGGTCGGATGAAGTACGAGTGCAGCGAGTGGGCCCGTCGATCTGGATCGACGGTGGCAATGGCAGCCGCCAACGCCTGGGCGACGACCTGGCCTCCGAAGAGACGCTTGCCCCACGGGTACTTCGCTGAGATGCCGACGAAGGTGTCGGGTCCATGCGGCTCAAGTTCGAGCAAATCGTCGAAGTCGACGTCGTCGATTTTCGGGGCGATATTCCATGGCTCGCTCATCGCTCCATCATCGCCCACGATCACCAATCCCCCGCATTTCCCGCGACTTTGATGTGCGCGCCGGGCAGGCTGGGTCGGTGGGAACGATCGACACGGTAGACCTGAGCAGCGCGGACGCGCCGACACGACTCGATACTGCACTCCGTAAAGATGGCTTCGTCCAACTCGTCGGACATGGATTGTCCGACGAGATGGCGGACGGGCTGTGGTCCGGAATGGACGAGTTCTTTGCACTCTCCACCAACGTCAAGGCGCGATACGTCGTTGACGACGCCGCCGCCAACCGCGGATACCGGCAGCGTGGGAGTGAAGCACTGTCGTACTCGCTCGGTGAAGCGAGCCCACCCGACCTCTTCGAGTCGTTCAACTCCGGCCACGACGATCGCGCTGGAACCGATCGCCTGATCCAACAGACTCCATGGCCCACCGAGGCCCCCGAATTTGTCGCTGTCGCACAGCGCTACCTGTTGGAGATGGCTGCACTGTCGGCACGACTCGACGCGATCTTCGGCGAGATCATCGCCATTCCTGACCTTGCTCAACGATCGATGGCTGGACCCGACACGATGGCGTGCATCCGTTATGAGCGCCGCTCGGACGAAGTTGCGCCGGTACCCGGCCAGAAGCGGATGGGCGCACACAGCGACTACACCACGTTCACCATTCTGCGCGCCGATCCGGTGCCTGGCCTCGAGATCCTCACCAGCGGAGCCGCGCCCGGCGAGCGCTGGAAATCGGTCATCCCCGACCCGGGCACGCTCCTCCTCAACGTCGGTGACCTCCTCGCGATCTGGACCGACGATGCCTGGCCGTCCACAGTCCATCGCGTGCCACTGCGCGGCGACGGCACCGACCCAGCGCTGCGTCGATCGGTCGCGTACTTCCACTATCCGGACCTCGACGTCAGCGTCGAACCGCTTCGGGCATTCCGACACGCCGAGACGCGCTACTCACCCGTCACCGTCGCCGAACACCTTGCCGCCCGACTGATCGGACCAAAACAGCATGAGCCGTCTGCGGGCACGAGCACCGTTGGCGATCGACAGCTCTAAATCTCTGAGACCAGCGATTCGTCGGCCACCCATGCCGTGAGATTGGCGACGAATCGTTCGTTCGCGCGACGCCCAGTTCCGTCGGTGCTGCCCGAATTGTGTGGCGTGAGAATCACATTGGGAAGGCCCCACAGCGGATTGTCAGACGGCAGTGGCTCCGGGTCGGTCACATCGAGACCTGCGCCGCCAATGTCTCCAGCCGTCAGTGCTGCAATGAGCGCGGCCTGATCGACGAGCTCGCCACGGCCCACGTTGACGAAGAACGCGTGCGGCTGCATCGATCTGAGGACGTCCGCCGAAATCAAACCGCGGGTGTCGTCAGTGAGCGGTAGCGCAACGACGACGGCGTCGACTCCCGCCACGACATCGACCAGTTCTGACAGCGGGCGTGTCGGGTACGGCTCGTCGCCCTGCGCTGCGCGTCGCACGATCGTTGGACGCATCCCGAACTCATTGGCGAGCCGGGCGACTTCCTGACCAATCGGACCCCAACCGAGCACGGCCACGTGCTGCCCCTCGAGTTCATTCCAACGCGCCCATTCCCACTCGGCGCGGGACTGCGCCCGCATCATGCGGGGCAGATCGCGGGCCAACGCCAGCAGGTACATCATGACCGTACGCGCAATCGGTGCCGAGCTCGCGCCGGACGAATTCGACAGTCGGACCCCGCGCTCCAGAAACGTCGCAAACACCGGACTGTCAACGCCGGCCGACATCGAGTGGAGCCAACGCAGGTTTGGCGCTCGCATCGCGACGCCGAACCAGTGACCCGCACGTTCGGGCCATGCATCGTGAGAGAACTGGGCAATCGTGATGCGCTCGATGTCAGCGTCGCTGACGGGCGCATCACCCTCAAGCAGAACCGTCTCGATGTCGGGAGCAATCTCCCGGACCCGATCACCAAAATCAGCCCAGAACGTGTCGGTACAGAACAGCACCTCGCTCATCGGGCACCTCCTTCGTCGTTGCCGGCAGACGGCAGGCTGATGTCGCGGACGATGTCACGAGCATCAAAGTCCAGTGGTGCGTCGACCTCCACGATGCGTTCGTCGACATCGTCGAACTCGGTTCGCAACGCCTTGGACATCACGGCATGCTGCGCATAGAGCGTGGTGATGTAGGTCAGCTCGAGCAGTTCGTCGTCCGGCAACGCTGCTCGAAGCCCATCGAAAATCTCGTCGGGAACTCGGCCCATCCCGGTGATCAGGCAGTCGGCGTATCCGAGCACCAACCGTTCGAGGTCGTTCCAGACCGGCGCAGCGGCACCCACGGCGACGGCGGCAATCCTGTTCTCCGACACACCAAGGCCCCGAAGCGATTTGCAGTGCTGGGAGTAGACGAATTGACTGCCGACCAACCACCCGGCCCGGGTCTGACCGAGTTCGCGCAGGACCGGATCGAGCTTGGCGCCTCGATACACGCCGAATCCCTGCACCGCGTGCTCGAACACTGCGTGGTCATTGGCGAAAACGCTCCACCAATCGCCCGGTGTGCCCGTCGCCGTTCCCGGTTCGGCGACCGGGTCCCGATCGCCGAACAACAAGCCGTACATCGTCTCGACGAGCGGCGAATCGTTCTCCTCGCGGGACACCTGGTGCAGTCGTGGCATCTGCTGATGCTGACAGAAAGGCAAGCGGCGCGGCGACACAGCCTGACTCTGCTTCTCGGCGACGTGGCGCCACGCGACAAGATGGCGCGATGCAGACAGCTGCCACCGACATGCTCAACATCGAGTTCCCGATCTTTGCCTTCAGCCATTGCCGCGACGTGGTCGCAGCCGTGACGAAGGCTGGAGGGCTCGGAGTACTCGGGGCCGTGGCGCACTCGCCGCAGGCTCTCGAGACCGACCTCGCCTGGATCGAGAACGAGGTCGGCGGCCGTCCCTACGGTGTCGATCTGATCGTCCCCGCGAAGTACGCGGGCGACGAAGACGGCGGTTACACCCTCGACGACATCGCCCAGCTGATTCCCGACACGCATCGTGCGTTCATCGACGAGATTCTCGAGCGTTACGACGTACCGGAACTCCCCGCCGACGACACGACGACCCGATCCAACACCGCCGTCGGAGGCCACGACGGCAACGCTCCCTTCAGTGCGAATGCCGCTCTGCCACAGCTCGAAGTCGCCCTCGCCAGCAACGCGTCCTTCATCGCCAACGCGCTCGGACCGCCGCCCGGATTCTTGATCGACCGTTGCAAGGAGGAAGGCAAGCTGATCGGAGCCCTCGCCGGACGACCCCAACACGCGGAGCGACATCAAGCAGCAGGCGTCGACATCATCATCGCCCAGGGTTCCGAGGCCGGTGGCCACACCGGTGAAATCGGCTCGATGGTCCTCATCCCCGAGATCGTCGACGCGGTCAACATCCCCGTGCTCGGAGCTGGCGGCATCGGGCGTGGACGTCAAATGGCCGCCGCAATGGCGCTCGGCGCGCAGGGCGTGTGGTGCGGTTCGGTTTGGTTGACGACAGAAGAAGCCGAAACACATCCGGTCGTGAAGGAAAAGTTCCTTGCGGCAACCTCGGCTGACACCATCCGTTCTCGCTCGCTCACCGGCAAGCACGCTCGAATGCTCAAGTCCGCCTGGACCGAAGAATGGGACCGCGACGACCGCCCTGACCCGCTCGGTATGCCGCTGCAACCGATTCTGACCACCGAGGCCCAAAAGCGCATCGCCCGGGCCGCGCACACCAAGGGCTCGGGTGCCGAGAAGCTGGCAAACTACTTCGTCGGCCAGATCGTCGGGACGATGAACCAGTCGAAGACCTCCGGTCAGGTGGTCATTGAGATGATCGAAGAGTTCATCGAGTCAGTCGAATCCTTGGCGCGTCAGCTCGAAGTCTGACCACCAGCATCAACGCTCCCCAACATCTACGGTCAACGTATGACCCTGCGCGAAGGCGATCTCCTCCCGAGTCTCGACCTCGTGTCTGCATCGGGATCCTGGAACACCAGCGATCATCGCGTGCGGGGCGTTCCCCTCGTGCTGATCCTGCACCGTCACCTGAATTGACTGCCGTGTCAGGAACACGTCCTCGCCGTGCGCGAGCGACTCGATGAATTCGGAGACGCTGAGATCGCGGTCGTGACCTTCACCGATCCAGCACGACTGCCCTCGTACGTCGAACACCTTGGTGTGCCGTTCCCGGTCGTGTCCGATGTTGATCGGCTGCTGTATCAGGCGCTCGGCGTCGAGCGAGGCACCCGTCGTCAGGTGTGGTCGCTCGGCACACTCAGAATGTACGGATCACTGCTGCGCTCGGGGCGAAGGCTTCGTCGCACTCACGAAGACACCCAACAGCTCGGCGCCGACGTCGTCGTTGCGCCAGATGGCACGATTGCCAAGCTCATCCTCCCGGCGACGCCCGATGCACGTCCGGGCGTTGACGAGTTACTCACCGCGCTCCGCGACGCGTAGCCAGCTCGCTGCAGCGTGACTGACGCTGTTCAGCGGCCAAGACCAGACGGCAACAATGTTGCGACAACCGCGCCGTCACTGAAAACGGTGATGTCGCCATCCTCGGACACCTTGAGCACCACCAGCGCCTGATTGGACAGCGACTTCGCCGCGGCGGTGCGAGCCCCTTCATGCTGGCTGTCTGAACTTGCGATAATTGCCCCGTAGGTCAAGAGCCGGCCATCTCGATCGAGCACCGTCGCTCCATCAAGCTCGGCAAGCCGCGCCAACGTCTGCGTATCGAGGTCTCCCGCATCGATGAGGTGATGCAACTTGGTCTCGGGTCGGAGATCGTCGTCATCGTCAAGATCATCACGACGATCGAATCGATCCTTCGCGGCGACGACCTCATCAAGGGCAGTCGCGTCATCGACGATCGCAAAGATCGCCCCACCGGTCTTGACCGATACGAGCATGGCAGCGCCGACGATCAACTCGACCGCCGCGCCTCCACCGATCTTGGTGCCGATCGCCCGAGCGAGCCAGAGGGGGAAGGCCGTCCAGTGTGCGCCGCGTCGAATGACGAGCGGTTGACCGTCGACGAACGTCCAGATGCTGCGGTCCTCGCGCAGGAAGAAACCGATCCCGCCCAACTGCCGAGTGGCCAACGCAACGAGCGAGCCACTGTCGACGAATTCACGCTCGACGGGCAGGAGCGGCGCGCTGCTCGGGTGCAGCCGGTCGAGCCGGTGCGCCTGCAATTCCGTGCGGGCCCGACCCGCGCGGTCGACAATCAACACGGAACGTTGTCCATCGAACAACAGTGGGCTGCGCTTGGCGTCGCGCAGCCCTGACGGGTACGGCACGCGCAGTCGAGGCTCGTGAGCAATCGCGTCGGTGATCACGACACCGTGGGTCAGGTTGTGCGCCTCGACACGCGTGCCGCTCAACTCGATGAGGTACTCAAGCGTGTCAGCCAACAGTGTCGGGCTCGCACACGGAACAGTCGTGTTGCTGACGCTGTCGTCGTGTCCTTCGTTGGTTGAAGTCTGGGCTGCAACCTGGTGATGGGTGAGGAGTTCGACGATGACCGTGTCGCGCAGGGCACGTTCAAATGCCGGACTCAGCGGCACGCCTCCAGCAGACGCGAATCGGGCCCCAGCAGACAATGCCGCGCCGGGAAGCGCGAGCAACGCGTCGGGCACCGACTCGACCTCCGACGTCGACCGGGCGCCGAAGCCCACCGCCAGCGTGGTGATCCAACCGGGAACAATTTCTGCGGACGCCGACGCGACCACCGTGTCAGGCGACTCGTCAAGCCGAAACGCCGGGTCGGCGCCGACCGGCGTGTGGACGAGTTCGACAACCGAATTGCTGAGCAACTCACCAACGAACGCGCGCAGGCTCTCACCGATCGGGTCGTGCGGTGCAGCGGTCACCATTGCCTCAGTGTCGCACGGACTTCACCCAGACACGACCGGGAGCGTGAAGCCGACGTCGGCACCGCTGCGATCAGATTCTGCAGCCCACACCTCACCACCATGGTGATCAACGATCTTCGCGACGATTGCCAAGCCGAGACCCGATCCCGGCATGCTGCGCGTGGTCTCAGCGCGATGAAACCGATCGAAGACTCGCTCTCGATCGGCTGCGGCGATGCCAGGCCCACCATCGCGCACAGCGACGAAGCCGTCGCGGACCACGACCTCGATCGGCTCGTCGGGCGGGCTGAACTTGTGGGCGTTGCCGATGAGGTTCGTCACGGCCCGTTCGAGCATCGCCTCGTTGCCATTCACCGTGACCGCTTCGACCGTGACCGCGATGGGTCGGTCCGTGCGCTGCTCCCAGCGCGCCACCGCCCGAGTGACGATCTCATCGAGACGAACCAGTTCGAGCGGGGCCTCGCGATCATCGCTGTCGGTCGCCAGATCGATCAGCTCATCGAAAAGTGACCCCAGTTCGGCGACCTCGGACGCGATCGCGTCGAGGACTGCGGCACGGTCCTCGGCGGAAATCTCAGCTGTCGATCGCTCGATCCGATCGAGCATCTCGACGTTGACTCGCAAGCTAGTCAGCGGCGTCCGGAGCTCATGGCTCGCATCCTGCACGAGCCGCTGCTGTTGCTCACGGCTTGTTTCGAGCGCCTCGAGCATCGTGCGCATGCTCGCGGCGAGCGTGCCGATCTCGTCACTTCGCTCGACCGGCACATCGACCGAGAAGTCGCCGGTGTCGGCAACCGTCGCGGCCACGTCAGCAAGCCGACGCAACGGTCTGGTCGTCCGACGCGCCAGGCCCCACCCGATCAGTGATGCTGCGGCCGTCGCGACGAGCGCAATCACGCCGAAACGCGACAACAGGCTCTGCAACAGATCATCGTCCTCCGCCGTCGAACGGGCCACTTGAATGGCGCCACCCCCGGGAAGCGCCTGGGTGTACATCCGGTACGACTCACCTTCGATGGTGATGTCTTCGAACACTCCCGACGCGCGGCGATTCCCATTCGGCTTGAGGTCGATCATGCGCTGCGCGGCGTCGGTGATCGGCAGCTCACCGCCACTCGTCCCATTCACCTCGCCTTGGCGGGTGGTCGTCTGCACAATTGCATCGGGATCAAACGGTAAGTCCGGACCACCGTTGTCGCGCCGTCCGCCGCGGCCAACGGGCGACTCGCGATTTCCATCAGCCACATCGGCGGCGCGTTCTTCGAGGAACTCGTCAGTCGAGGCGGCGACCTCGGAGCTGGTGGCCCGATACGACGATGCACCGACCACTGCGCTGACCGAGAGGGCAACCAGACCGAAGAGGAGAACGAGACGCGAGCGCAGTGTCACGAGGAATCGCCGGCACGCACGACGTAGCCAATGCCGCGCACCGTGTGCACCAGTCGCGCGCGGTCGCCGGCTTCGAGCTTGCGACGCAGGTACCCGATGTGAACGTCAAGCGACTTGGAGTTCGTCTCGAAGTCGTAGCCCCAGATCGTTTCGTAGAGCTGGCTGCGCGACATCACGATCTCGGCGTTGGTGATCAGCGTGTGCAGGATGTCGAATTCTGTGCGAGTGAGCTCGATCGTGTCGCCGTCGCGAGTGACCAGTCGCTTGGCGGGGTCAACCAGCAGGTCGCCGCACGTCAGCGTGACCGAGTCGCTGTGATCGGTGCGGCGCAACAGCGCGCGAACTCGGGCGAGTAGTTCGTCGAGTTCGAACGGCTTTGCCAGATAGTCGTCCGCGCCGGCGTCAAGACCGGCGACACGATCGGGGGTCTCCTGACGAGCGGTGAGCATCAGGATCGGGGTCCGGTTGCCACGATCGCGCAGCTTGCGCACGACGCTCAGCCCGTCCACGAAGGGCATCATCACGTCAAGCAATGCTGCATCCGGCGCATGCTGGTCGAACGCTTCGAGGGCAGCCGCCCCATCTTTGGCCAGCACGGTCTCGTAACCCTCGAAACGGAGGATGCGATCGAGTGCTTCGCGAATCTGCTGGTCGTCTTCGGCGATCAAGATGGTGGACATGGACTGCTTTCAGTGCTCGAGCGTTCCGGGGAGTCGATTCCGACGGAACAGGGGTTCAGCGTAGGTGACGGATCAACATCGCTCCGGGTGGGCAACAGACGGAGATCGTCTGCCACCCACCCAATGCGATTGATCAGCGAATCAGGCGCCTTGCTCAGCAGCGGGCGCTGGGCGCTCGCCACGAGCCGGACGATCACCGCGCTCACCGCGCTCCGGACGACCTTCGTTGACTCGGGTTGTGACCCGCTCTTCGACGTCGGCCAACTTCTCGGCGGCTTCGGCCTCGGTCAAACGACCTTCCTCGACCGCAGCGTTGATGCGCTCGGTCTTGGCGCTGACCTTGGCATCGATGATGGTCTGCACGTCGACACCATTGGCCTCGGCGATCTGGGCAAGGGTTTGGCCGTCTTCGAAGGCGGCACGCAGCTCGTCGACGTCGATTCCGAGCAGGTCGGCCGTTGCCTGGGCCCGCTCGGCCCGGCGCTCACTTCGAGCGCCGCGTTCGCCGTCGGCGGGTGCGTCAGCCGGCTGTTCGATTGCCGGATCGACTGGGACGGTGTCATCGACCTGGGCGCTCACGACGCCGGCGCCGATGAGGCTTCCTGCGACGAGTGCGGTGCTGATGAGACCGGTGCGAATGCTCTTGTTCATGATGTGCTCTCTTTCAAGGGGATGTTGGGGGATTCGTTGTCGGGTTGACATGCACCATGAAAGAGGGCCCAGGTCAGAGGCTCACTGCGCGAAAACACAAGATTCGACAAAGACGCGACATCAACCACCCCGGCACCCACCTCAACCCACACCCAGACCTGAAAAATGTAGGACCATCGTCGCTGAGCGACGATTTCGCGGCACATTTTTCGGGACGAGGTGCGGCGAGCATCACACCTCTGAACAGTGCTTTTCAGTCAAATCCGGGGCACCGTAGAGGCGTGGCAGCTGAGCAGTACGACATTGCCGTCATCGGCGGAGGTCCGGCAGGGACTGCTGCGGCCATTCGAGCCGCCCGAGCGGGCTTGCGGGTGATCGTCTTCGAGAAGGGCAAGCACGGTCGCGACAAGGTCTGCGGCGATGGCCTGACCCCACGGGCGATCGGCGCACTCAACGAACTCGAGATACCGCTCGACGATGCGCACCGCATCAAAGGGTTGCGCATGATCGCTGGCAACCGTGTGCGCGAACTCGACTGGCCCACGACTGATCGCTTCCCGAACTACGGAGCGGTGTGGCCACGTCGTCGCCTCGACACCGCATTGATGGATGCTGCCGAGGCCGCAGGCGCCGAGATGGTGTACGAGACCGTTGCGCTGCCCGTGCTCGATGGCGATCGGGTCACCGGTGTCGAAGCTGGTGAAGGTTCCACCCGCCGGACGATTGCCGCCGACCTCACGATCGTCGCGACCGGCGCGCCAGGCGCGGTTGCCAAGATGCTCGGCGCCGATCGTGTGCCCAACGAGACGTTCGGGCTGGCGATTCGGACCTACGCAGAGACGCCGCGCCATGACAGCCAGCACCTTGAGGCATTGCTGTCACTCAAAGGCGACGACGGCAAGGCCGTGCCCGGTTACGGCTGGATGTTCCCTGCAGGAGATGGCACGGTCAACATCGGCTGCGGGGCGCTGTCGACGATGAAGGGGTTCAAGAAGTTGAACCTCAACACCATGCTCGAGAACTACCGCAAGCAAGTGATGGACGACTGGGAACTCGGCCCCAACCTGGAACGGCCTCGGGCCTGGCGGCTTCCAATGAGCACCCAGAAGCGGCACGGGGCAGGCTGGGTCGCTGTCGGTGACGCAGCAGGACTCGTCAACCCAATGAACGGCGAAGGCATCGACTACGGCCTCGAGAGCGGCATGCTCGCCGTTGACCTCTTCATCGAGAACCCTGGCACTGCGCCGGCCCGCTACGACGAGATGGTCGGCGAGAAGTTCGACGCGTTCTTGCGCACCGGTCGTCGCTTCTCGTTCCTCATCGGCCACCCGTGGATTCTTAAGCCCGGTCTGGCCATGTCGGTCAGCACCGAGTCGATCGCCAAGATCACGCTGGCGGTCATGGGCAACCTCGTCGACAACACCACGCCCGGCGTCGCTGGCAAAGTGATGTGGATGGCCGACAAGGGCCTCGGCCTCGTCGACCCCATCCTGCGCAAGACTCGCGCCGCCGCCTGATCACGGTCTACACAGCGTCGCAGGGCATGCTGGTCGGGCCGCCGCCCACCGGCGCGTCCTCCGGGGCTGCGCCACGACGACGTGCATGACACGATGTCGTCCATGGGAGTCACCCACTTTTCACCCGGCACCGACGCCGAGCTTCTGCACCAGACGTTGCTCAGTGATGGCGCGCTGATCATCGACGACCTCGCCTCGACGCTTCCTGATGGCGCCGCGCAGTTGGACATGATCCGGCGTGAGATGCAGCCCTACATCGATGCGACGCCGGTCGGCGGTGACAGATTCACGGGCAAGCAGACGCGTCGCTCCGGCGCGTTGATCGCACGCTCACCAGCAAGTCGCCCCTTGGTGCAGCACCCCACAATTCTCGACGTGACCGGCAAGCTCCTGCACAAGGCGCAGAGTTATCAACTGCACCTCACCCAAACCATCGCGATCGGCCCGGGTTCGCCAGCTCAGTCGATCCACCGTGATGAGTGGGCGTTCGACTTCTTCGAATTCCCCAGCGATCACCATGTGCAGTGCAACACGATCTGGGCGATGACCGACTTCACCGAGGAGAACGGTGCAACGCGATTGATCCCGGGGAGTCAGGCCGACCCGGTCGATCTGGGCCGGTCGATCGACGAGAGCGTGCCCGCCGAGATGACAAAGGGGTCATGCCTGCTGTACACGGGAAAGGTGTACCACGGAGGTGGCGCCAATCAATCGGACGACGTGCGGGTTGGACTCAATGTCACGTACAACGTCGGCTGGCTCCGCCAGGAGGAGAACCAATACCTCTCGGTGCCTCGCGAGATTGCTGAGACCCTCGACGACGATCTCCTCAAGCTGATGGGCTACCGCATCGGGGCCTACGCACTGGGATACATCGATGACATCCGCGATCCTCTCCAGGCCCTCCGCGGCGACAAGGTCACCACGTCCCAGGGCTTCATGAGCACCTGATCAGGCCAAGTCAGCCGCGGTGAACGCCACGGAGAACCGCTTGCACCACACCACCACGGTGTCGAACTCGCTGAGATCCACGTCGATCGGAATCTCGTAGTTCTGCTCGCCGACGTTGCCCTTGAGGCGACCCAGGTCAACGAAGTCACCGTCGACACCAAAGGCACCAGCATCGGCTCCCGCGTCGGCCCGCGTCAGGTACACGAACAGGTCGGGCCCGTTGTCGGTCTCGAAGTCCTCGAAGCGCAGGAATCGTTGTTCGGTCCCGTCGTTGAGCACCTTGGCCAGACCTGACCCGGGGTGGCTGCGATCGACGAATGACCCCTCGATCAACGTGACGACGGCACCGACTTCCGGCGTCGTGTCCACCGTCTCCGGCATCGGTGCTTCGACCGCGACCTCGACCGGCGTGTCCTTCACCGGCGTGTCCTCGTCGTCCACGACGTCGATCACCTCGTCAGTGGCGGCTTCGTCGGTGACGGCTTCGTCGACCACCTCAGGCGGCAACTCGGCGGCAGCGCCCGACGAGAACACCGGGCCGCTCTCACTCACCTCGTCATCGATGAACTTCGTGTGGATGCCGAAGACGCCGAACGCCACAAAGGCGACCAGTCCGGCAAGGACGACCGCAACGGGCAGTGCAATCTTCAGGTTGTTGCGAACCCAATCAAGGGCGTTTCGAATCATGTCGGCACCGTAGTGACCGCAGCTGATTGTCCAATCGAACTCGGCTGATGATCACGATCCGTTTCGCGACGGTTTCTCAAACTGTTCGACTTGGGTGGGAATGCCCCAGGTCGTCGGGTCTCGCGAACCTGAGCGTGAACTGAACGACCGACATCATCGGCACTCCGCCAATCAGGCTTTGCGCACAATCACGCTGCCGACCGAGTATCCGGCCCCGAAGGAACAGATCACCCCGAGGTCACCCGCGTCGAGATCGGCACGGTGCTTGTGGAACGCGATGACCGAGCCGGCGGAGCTGGTGTTGGCGTATTCATTCAGAATCACTGGTGCCTCGTTCTCGTCGGGCACCCGCCCGAGCACTCCCTTGGCGATGAGCTGGTTCATCTTGAGATTCGCCTGGTGCAACCAGAATCGGCGAACACCCGTTGCGTCGAGTTCGAGTGATTCCAGATGGTCGGTGATGTGCGCCACCACGAGTGGGCAAACTTCGCGGAACACCATCTGACCGTTCTGACGGAAGATCACTTCGTGCGGCTCGCGGTCGTCGACCTCGGAGGAGTTGAGGAAGCCGAAGTCATTGCGGATGTTGTTGGAGAACTGAGTGGCGAGCTTCGTCCCCAGCACCTCCCAGCGGTGTGCCCGATCACCAACGCCGTCGGCTTCTGCGTCGTCGGTCCGTTCGAGCACGAGCGCGGTGCACGCGTCGCCAAAGATGAAGTGGAAGTCGCGCAGTTCGAAGTTGTTGTGCCCGGACGTGATTTCAGGATTGACCACGACAACACACTTCGCCGAGCCGTTGCGAAGGGCGTCGACTGCGGCCTGCATCGAAAACGTGGCCGACGAGCAGGCAACATTCATGTCGTAGCCCCAGCCTTCGGCGCCGAGAGCATCCTGAATCTCAACCGCGACCGCCGGGTAGGCGCGCTGCAGGTTGGAACAACCGACGATGACGGCGTCGACGTCGGTGTCGGCGCGGCCAGCCTGGGCCAAAGCGTCGCGGATGGCGGGCAGCGCCATCTCGGCCTGGATACCGAGTTGGTCTTCGGAGCGCGTTTCGAGCCTGGGCCGCATCCGGTCTGGATCGAGCACGCCGGACTTCTCCATCACGTACCGCGACTCGATGCCCGATGCCTTGACGATGAACTCCTCGTCAGGCGCCGACCGCTCCACCAAGGTTCCGGCGGCGATCTCATCAGCGTGCTCGGCGTTCCACTTCTCGACGGATGCCGTCAGGGATGCGCACAACTCGGCGTTGCTAATCGACTCAGGCGGCGTGAAGAGACCGGTGCCGGTGATCGACACAGATGGAAACGTGAAACTCATACCGCCGAAGCTACGCACCTACCGGTCGGTAACCGTTACGGGTCTCAGATGGGTCAGGGCCTCAGGAGAGGAGGTGCGAGCGGACCAGACTGCGCAACACGTCGACGCCAACGCCCTTCGTGGAACTGACCCAGACGATGTCGCCCTTGTCGAGTTGGCAGCCGGCGGCAAGATCCTTCTTACGGGTCGCTCGCTTGGATGATCGCACCTTGTCGTGCTTCGTCGCGACCACGGTGTGCGGCACCTCGTTGTAGCGGAGCCAGTCAAGCATCTGCTGATCGAGCTTGGTCGGGCCGATCTCACCGTCGACCAGGATGAACACCATGACCAAGTAGTCGCGTTCGAGCAGGTAGCCCTCGATCATCGCGGGCCAGTCGTTGCGCACCGACTTCGCTGCTTTGGCATAGCCGTAACCGGGCAGATCGACAAGCGTTCCCTTGCCATCACCTTCGTCGAGCGAAAACAGGTTGATCAACTGCGTTCGCCCAGGGGTGTTCGAGACTCGGGCCAGCTGCTTCTGGTTTGCGATGGCGTTGATCAACGAAGATTTGCCCACATTTGAGCGCCCGACAAAGGCAACCTCGACGGTTGCTTCCGGCAGCGTGTGGGTGCGCGACGCCGACTCGACGAACGAGATCTGCAGCGGGCTGTTCTGACTCACTCCGCCAGTGTGCAGGCTTTCCACTGAGAAAAGTGCAGGTGGCCGATGCGACGACACTCTTGCGCGTTCACCGACGCGGACATCAAGCCGGTGCGAGCTGAGCGTCAGCCACTGATCAGGGACGCCAGGGCCCAGATCGCGGCGACGAGCCCGATGCCTGCGTAGAGCAGGCTTCGGCCCACCGGTGCCCGTTGGAGGTTGTCGTCGTCGAGCTGCCGCTCGGGCGGCTTGACCACGGCGAGGAAGTTACCGACACACAGCGCGCCACCGAAGGCGAGAACGAGGTACGGCAGCAGGTCTTCGCCGAGGAACATGTGGACAGCATGCCCGGTCCACAGGCACCGTCGCTACTGCGCGAGACTCTTGCGATGGGGTTCCACCACGTTGCTCTGGCCACTCGCGATGCAGCTGCGACACACGCGTTCTACACCGAGGTGATGGGCTTCGATCTCGTCAAGGTGCATGTCGGGCCGACGCCCAACCCGGGCGACGGCTTCAGCAAGCATTTCTTCTACGCCACCAACACCGATGTTGACGACGACACTGCGGGCGATCGTGGCGCGGCCAAGGACCTCATTGCATTCTGGGAGATCAAATGCGATGACATCGGCGACAACTATGAAGTGAACATCAACAAGGCCGCGGGCCTCCCTGGCTGGGTCAACCACATTGCCTTCGACGCACCGACACGCGAAGCACTCGATCGGCATCGCGTTCGTTGGCAGCAGCACGGCCATCGCGTGCTCGAGGTCGACCATGGATTCTGCACGAGCATCTACCTCGAGGACCCGTCGGGGAACATGGTCGAGTTTTGCTTGACCACACGCGATTTCACTGACGATGAGCGAGCTGCGGCGACGCAACTCCTGGTCGATCCTCAACCTGGGTTCGAGGCCGATCCCACGATGATCGTGCACGAAGCACTCACCTCCACCTGACGCGGCGCACTGGCACAGATATTCCCGAGTGATCTGTGACATACATTTAGTTGTGTATACAACTATTGCGGTTACTATCATCGCATGACAAAGATCCTCCGTATTGATTCCTCCGCTCGCCACGACGGGTCGGCGAGCCGTGAACTCGCAACCCGCCTCATCGAGCGTCTCGGACCTGACACCGACGTCAAGGTCCGCGACCTCGCCGCTGGCGTTCCTCTGCTCAGCGAGTCGACGCTCACCGCGATGTGGACCCCTGAAGCCGACCGCACGGCCGACCAACAGGAACAACTGTCGGTCGCCGATACCTTCATCGCAGAACTGATGGATGCCGACTCCATTGTGATTGGCCTCCCGATCTACAACTTCGGCCCACCAGCAGCCATGAAGGCGTGGGCCGACCTCGTCGCTCGAGCCGGCACAACCTTCCGGTACACCGAGACCGGCCCCGAGGGGCTCGTCGCAAACAAGCCGGTGTACGTGATCGTCGCATCGGGCGGCGTTCCCATCGGATCCCCCATGGATCTCTCCTCAACCTGGCTGACGACCTTCCTCGGGTTCATCGGTCTCACTGATGTCACCGTGATCGCGGCCGATCAGCTCAACGTCGACCCCGAAGTCGCCCTCGCGAACGCCCGCGAACGCGTCGACCACGCCGTGCTCATTGCCGCCTAAAGATCCGCTTGGCACCCGAGACCATGCCGACCGCCGTGATTCTGGAACGATGTCGGCATGGATCTCGATCGCGCCGTACTGAAAGCTCGCGAGGCGTATGCCGCTGCCCGCCCGGTCAGTTCCCAGTGGACTGACCGGGCGAACGCAGTGATGCCCGGCGGTAACACGCGCTCAGTCCTCCAGTTCCTTCCGTTCCCCTTCAGGGTCGAGCGCGCAGAGCAGCAATACCTCTGGGACGTGGACGGGCACCGCTACCTCGACCTGCTTGGGAACTACACCGCCGGCCTGCTCGGCCATTCACCACAGCCCGTCCTCAACGCAGCGCGAACCGCGCTCGAATCCGGCTGGTCACTTGGCTCGGTGCATGCCGATGAGGTCGCACTCGCCGAATTGCTCGTCGAGCGCTTCGCGTCGCTCGAACAGCTGCGGTTCACCAACTCCGGAACCGAGGCGAACCTGATGGCACTGGCGTTGGCGACACACCACACTGATCGATCAAAGATCATCGTTTTCGAGAACGGGTACCACGGCGGCGTGCTCACCTTCGGCACACACTCGAACCCGATCAACGTCCCGCACGACTGGGTCGTCCTTCCGTACAACGATGTGGATGCAGCGCGCTCGGCATTCGCAACCCACGCCGAGGACATCGCTGCTGTCCTCGTCGAGCCGATGCAAGGTTCAGGTGGATGCATCCCCGGGGATCCCGCATTCCTCACCGCACTTCGCACGCTCTGTACCGAGTCCGGTGCTCTCCTCATCTTCGACGAGGTGATGACGTCACGGTTCGCACGGGGCGGCGCACAACAGCTGCTCGGCATCACACCCGATCTCACCACGTTGGGGAAGTACCTCGCCGGCGGCCTCACCTTCGGCGCCTTCGGAGGACGCCGCGATGTGATGGTGGCGTTCGACCCAACCGCTGGTGGTGCATTAGGCCACGCGGGAACGTTCAACAACAACGTCACGTCGATGGCCGCTGGCGTCGCCGCGCTGACCGAGGTGTTGACCGACGAGCGGCTCGACGCGACCAACACTCGCGGTGAGCATCTCCGAGCCAGCCTGAACGAACGATTCACCGAGCACGGCCTGCCGATGACGACCACCGGCACGCAGTCACTGATGACCGTCCACGGCACCCCCGGCCCTGTTCATTCCGCCACCGATCTTGTCGATGCAGACGACCGATGGAAGGAACTGCTCTTCTTCCACTTGCTCGCATCAGGCGTCTATATCGCGCGGCGCGGCTTCATCGCACTTTCCATCGAGGTCACCGACGCCGACATCGCGCACGTCCTCAGCGCCGTCGACGACTTCTGCGAGACCTTTGCGTGACAACGACGTACTGATCAAACGTCTCGGCGGTTATTCATCACAATGCCAGCGACGACCAGGGCCAGCGCGACGACTCCGAAGAACAGCCCGCCGGAGATCCGGCCTCCCGAAGCGTCATTTGAATCCGTGATCACGAGTGCGAACGCCGAGCCGTATGGCATGAACCTCTGTGGGTCCTCGACACCAGCCACGGACAGCACCCCGCTCAGGATTCCTTCAATCAGGAGCGGCCACAGGATGATGATCGACACCGCTCCCGGTCCGTTACGCAAGAGCAACCCGAGCCCGTAGCCGAACAGCGCGAGGAGACCGGCGAGTACGATCACGCCAAAGAACGCTGCCAGCGACCCGTCGTCGCCGGAGAGTGCGACGTCGCCACCGCGCCCGTTGAGCAACAAACTGCCCGCGAGGTAGGAGGTGATGACCGCAACGGTGCCGACCGCCAGGCCGAAGAGCACTGAGACAATGGCCTTGGCGGCGAACACCACCGAGCGATTGGGCGTCGCTGCCAGGGTCGGCCTGATCGTGTTGTGGGCGAACTCGGACGTGATCCCGAGCGATGTCGCGACACCGATCATCATCGACACGAGGATCGAAAACGCGCCGATCAACCCCATCAGATCAGCGTTGCTGAAAAGCTCCGGCTCCGACGAGAGCAGACCGACAAGCGCGGTGATCACCACCAGCGCAAGGACAGCGCCGAGCGGCAGCCAAACGTTCAGGCGCACAGTGCGCAGCTTGAAAAACTCGGATCGCAGCAGATTGATCATGACGCACCGTGCTGACTTGGCGCCGACCCAGCAGGTGGTGGTGGTGGCAGCGGCGACGATGTGGATGGTGATGTCGGTAGTGATGTCGGTAGTGATGTCGGTAGTGATGTCGGTAGTGATGTCGGTAGTGATGTCGGTGGCGATGTCGGTGGCGATGTCGGCGCGCTGGAGGCGTACTCCTGCATGTCAGCGGTGGCGCGAAGAAAGGCATCTTCGAGCGAATCGCGTTGCGTCGCGAGTTCATGGAGAACGACGCCGCCACGCGCAGCGAGCTCGCCGACCTGGGCCGCTGTCACGCCGTACAGGTCGGCGCGGTTGGCGTCGAGCCGATTGACCGACGTGGCTGCTGACCCGACCGCCGCGAGCAGACCCTCAAGGTCGGGGCCCCCGGCTCGGGTCCACTTGGTCGAGTGCCGATCAACGAACTCGTCGACCGGGCACTGCTCAATGAGTTGACCCTTGCCGATCACGACCAGGTCGTCGGCCATCAAGGCGATCTCCGCAAGCATGTGGCTGCTGACCAGCACGGTCTTGCCGCCGCGGGCGAAGTGGGTGAGGATGTCGCGAATCCAGCGGATTCCTTCGGGGTCGAGGCCGTTGGCCGGCTCGTCAAGAATCACCGTGCCAGGGTCACCGAGCATGACGCCAGCCAGACCCAGTCGCTGCTTCATACCGAGCGAGTACCCCTTCACCCGGCGATTCGCCGCGTCGGTCAGCCCAACAAGTTCCAGCGCCTCGTCAACGCGTGTCGTCGCAATACCATTCGACATCGCCATCCAACGGAGGTGGTTACGACCGCTCCGGCCCGGGTGCACGTAGCCCGCATCGAGCAACGAACCGACCTCAAACAGCGGATTGCTGATTGATCGGTACGCCCGACCGGCAAACGTGGCCGTACCTCCGTTGGCGATGTCGAGGCCGAGCATGCACCGCATCGTCGTGCTCTTGCCCGACCCATTCGGGCCGAGAAAGCCAGTGACGCGGCCTGGCACCGCATCGAAGCTCAGGTCGTTGACCGCAGCGACACTGCCGAACCTCTTGGTGATGTTCCGTACCTCAATCACGCGGCCACCGTAGGCCAGCCGGTATCTCTGCCGTGGACACCGTGGCCACCGATCTCTGCCTCCAAGTGGGACGGGCGATGCAATGGACTGCCGCCTGACTCCGTTTGCGTGCCACGTGCTCGCGAGACTGGGGAATGGCTGATTTCGATCTTGTCGTACAAGGCGGTTCCGTCCTCGATGGCACGGGCAGCGAGGCGCGC
>Ga0209251_1000927_pt1 | contig 24540 bp, 23 predicted proteins | sample SaaInlV_100m_DNA_6_FD_184665 | JGI IMG/M metagenome (GOLD analysis project Ga0209251, IMG submission 184665) | Marine microbial communities from expanding oxygen minimum zones in the Saanich Inlet - Saanich Inlet SI073_LV_10m_DNA (SPAdes) (version 2) | ecosystem: Environmental > Aquatic > Marine... | reverse complement strand
AGAATTTGATATATTTCTATCACCTTGAACTAGATCTTTAATTAGTGTTGAGCCAGAAATTTTACTTTTAAATCTAATTACAGCAGGACCATCTTTTTTCTCTTTTAAATCCCTACATTTTCTATTGTACACGAAAGGTAAATTTTTCTTTTTAGCTAAAACTTTTTGTTCCTCCAATTCTTTTTCGGAACAATAACATGGGTAAGCAAATCCTTTTTTTATAAGCTCTTCCGCTATAGCAACGTGCTTAGTGATATTTTTTGATTGAATATACTCATCTCCATCGTGTTCAATTCCAAGCCAAGCTAGAGAAGAGACAATCTGTGTTTTAAATTCGTCCTTTGATCTTTCTTTATCTGTATCTTCTATTCTTAAGAAATATTTTCCTTTATTCTTTTTAGCTAACAACCAATTAAATAAAGCTGTTCTAACACCACCGATGTGAAGAGGCCCGGTAGGAGAGGGCGCAAACCTACAATTAAAAGACATTTGAATTTATTAGACTATTTTAGTGAAAGTTTCTATATAAAGAAACGAGTTTACCTTGAATTTTTATTCTATTTGATGCGTATATTTTAGTTCCGTAGTTTCTATTAGCTGCTTCTAAAGCAATAGTATTTCCTTTTTTTCTAATTCTTTTTAATGTTGCTTCTTGATCGTCAATTAAAACTACTGCAATTTGGCCGCTATCAACATTTGAAGCTTTTTTTACAATCACTGTATCGCCGTCGTTAATACCTGCTTCAATCATTGAGTCACCTTTAACTTTTAATCCGTAGTGCTCACCATTATTTTGTAAATCTTCTGGTAATGCTACTCTATCAACTTCTTGTTGAATAGCCTCTATTGGAGTTCCTGCAGCAATGCTTCCTAATACAGAAATATCAGTTGATTTAGTTTCATTTTTATCAAGGCCACCTTTGATTACACTTGGTGTAAACGAATTAAATATATCGTTAGCACTTGCGTTTTCAGGAAGTTTTACCACTTCTAAGGCTCTTGCTTTATGCGCTAATCTTTTAACAAATCCTCTTTCTTCTAAAGCAGAAATTAATCTATGTATTCCTGATTTCGACTTAAGGTTGAGTGAATTTTTCATCTCTTCATATGAAGGAGATATTCCTGAAGATCTAATCTTCTTATTGATGAATAATAGTAAGTTTTTTTGTTTTTTTGTAAGCATAGAACAAACCTTGTACATCTATGTTCTACAAAAGTTCTATTTAAATTACAACTTGAAATAAGCGTCTATTTTATTGAATAATTTGAGTAAATCTCTTCATTAATTCGGCAGTATTGTCAGATTTTAAAAGTGATTCTCCAATTAGGAAATTTTTAATTCCAGTTTTTTCATAGATATATTTTGCATCTTTTTCATCCTTAATACCACTTTCAGAAATAAGAGGGCCTTTATGATTTTTTAAAATTTCAAACATAGAAATTGTATTGTTAATTGAAATATCTAAAGTTTTTAAATTTCTATTATTAATGCCAATTAAAGCCTGATCATACTTTAAAGCAGTATCAGCTTCTTTTTCGTCATGAACTTCTACAATAACAGAAAGATTATGTTTTAATGCTTCCGCATAGATTTCATCTGCTAGTTTTTTATCGAGAGCTGCAATAATGATTAATATACAGTCACAACCATAACTCTTTGATAGCGCAACTTGATAGGGGTCAATAAAAAAATCTTTAGCTAAAATAGGAATTTTAAAATTATCTTTAATATCCTTTATATAGTCAAGCTTACCTAAAAAATTCTTCTCTTCAGTTAAAACAGATAAACATGTCGCTCCATTATCAACATATAACTTAGCAATATTTAGGTGATTAAAATCTTTAACTAATATTCCAGCTGATGGACTTGCTTTTTTAATTTCAGATATAAGAGATATTTTCTTATTATGACTAATTGCGTTTTTAAAATCTAAAAAAGTATTAATAGTCTTAATCTTATCTTCTAAAGATTCTAAAGAGTTATTTTTTTTAATTTCTGTTAAAGTTTCCTTTTTTTCTTGAATAATTTTTTCTAAAATATTTATCATTAAATTGATTGTAACTTAGAAAGGTGTTGAAATACATTCCCAGACGCTAAGTGTTTAGAAGCTTTATCAAAAGCTGTCTTAAAATTATTTTCGCTACCAGAAACGATTAGTCCAGCAGCTACATTTAAGGCAACTGATTGTGAAAATTCATTTGATTTACCTTTATAAATTTCTATAATTTTTTCAGCATTGTATTCAGCGTTTTTTCCTTTTAAATTATCTTTATTACCAGAGTTAATTCCTAAATCTTTAGGATCGATAATAAATTCATTAATTTTTCCATCTTTTAGTTCTACAACATTTGTTTTAGCAAAAGGAGAAATTTCATCCATTCCATCATCACTATGAACAATATATGCATGAACTACATTGTTTTCCTTTAAAGCTTCAGCGAAAGGCTTCATCCATTTTTTATCAAAAACACCAATCACTTGTCTTTTAACTTGTGCGGGACTACTTAAAGGGCCAATTAAATTGAAAATAGTTTTTTTACCCATTTTCTTTCTTGCTGGACCAACATGTTTCATTGCTGTGTGATAATTCGGTGCAAACATAAAAGCAAAGTTAAATTTTTTAATACTATCTTCAACTTCATTTGGTTTTAAATTTATATTAATTTTTAAAGCTTCTAAAACATCAGCAGATCCACAATTCGAAGAAACGGCCTTGTTTCCATGTTTAGCAACTTTAATTCCCATACTAGATAAAACAATAGCTGCTGCTGTAGAAATATTTAAGGAGTTTTGACCATCTCCACCAGTACCGCAAGTGTCTATTGTGTCAGAATCTGCATTAACCTTACTTGCTTTATTTCTTAAAATATAAATTCCACCTGCAAGCTCATCTTTAGTTTCTCCTTTTTTAATCAAAGCTTCCAATATCTCTATGATTGTAGTCTCATCAAATTTTCCTTCCATTAAATTGGAAAAAAGAGATTTACTTTCCTCAAAGGTTAAATTTTGGCCTTTTTTTAAATTTTCTACAATCTCTGTCATATTAATTAGCTATAAAATTTTTTATTAATTTCATACCTATTTTAGTACTTATACTTTCAGGATGGAACTGAAACCCATGAATATTAAAGTCTTTATGCATTAAACCCATTATTGTTTTGTTTTTAGTTTCAGCTGTAATAATTAGGTCTTTTGGAAAGGTTTTTCGGTCAATAGTGAGACTATGGTACCTAGTTGCATCAAAATTATTTTGAATATTTCTAAGAAGACCTTTTTTTTGGTGCTTAATTTTACTTGTTTTTCCATGCATTAAGTTTTTTGCCCTTATAATTTTTCCTCCGAAAACCTGACCAATTATCTGATGTCCTAAACAAATTCCAAGAACTGGTATTTTTTTATGAATATCTTTTACAATTTTTAAACAGTTTCCTGCTTGATTAGGATTTCCAGGACCAGGCGATATAACGACTTTACAATATCCTTTTCTTAAAATTGTTTTACTGTCAATTTTGTCATTTCTAATAACATCAACATTTCTTTTAAAATTAGATATGTAGTGAAACAAATTATAAGTAAAACTATCGTAGTTATCTATAAGCAAAATTTTCATTTAATCTACAGCTCTCATTAGTGCTTTAGCTTTATTAATCGTCTCTGCGTATTCTTTTTCTGGCTTGCTATCTGCAACAATCCCAGCTCCAGCCTGAACATAAAATTTATTATTTTTAATTAAAGCTGTCCTTAATGCTATACAGGTATCAAACTCACCGTTCGGCGTAAAATAACCTATACCACCTGCGTATAATTTTCTTTTATTTTTTTCAAGTTCATCAATAATTTCCATAGCTCTTATTTTTGGAGCGCCGCTAACTGTCCCAGCTGGAAAACCTGATAATAGTGTTTCAAATAAAGAGAATTTATTATTAAACTTACCAATTACATTGGAAACGATATGCATTACATGTGAGTATCGCTCAACTTTAAATTTTTCAGTAACTTTAACTGAGTTTATTTTAGAGACCTTTCCAACGTCGTTTCTACCAAGGTCTAACAACATTAAATGTTCAGCTAGTTCTTTTTTATCTTTAAGAAGATCTAGTTCATATTTTTTATCTTCTTTATTGTTTTTACCCCTTGGCCTTGTGCCTGCAATTGGCCTAATAGTAACTTCTCCTTTTCTAAGTCTTACTAAAATTTCAGGACTACTTCCTAAAATATTAAAATCTTTATAATTAAAATAAAACATAAAAGGAGAGGGGTTTGATTTCCTAAGGTAATTATAAATCTCGATGGGTTTTTTGTTAAATTTTCTTTCAAATCTTTGGCTTAAGACAACTTGAAAAATATCACCTTTTTCAATGTAGTTTTTTGCTTTTTTGACTAAAGATTTAAATTTTATTTTAGTCGTATTAGACTTAATTGAATTTTTATTAGGTTTATATGTAAATTGATCTGGTAAAGTTATGTTTTCAAAGTCTTCATATAAATCAAATTTCTTATTTATAGAATCATAATGTTCTTTATAATTTTTAATTTTTGTATCTGCATAAACATTCTCTATATAATAAATTATTTTCTTTAAATTATCATAAATAATTAAATTTTTAGGTCGTGATAATCTCACATCAGGAATTTTTAAATCATCTTTACAGTTGTTAGGAATTTTTTCTACATAACGAATTACATCATATGAAAAATATCCTACTAACATTGAAGCCATTGAAGGAAGTTGTTTAGGAATTTTAATATTAAAATTTTTAATTAATTTATTAACATATTTTAAAGGGTCAGCTTTAATTTTACTTTCTTTTCCTGAATTGTTGAGAGTTATAATATCTTTATTGATATCCCATATTTTATCAGGATTTAAACCAATTATTGTATAGCGACCTTTAACAGTTCCTTTTTCAACGGATTCAAAAATAAAACTATTTTTTTCTGCTAGAAGAAACTTAAATAAGTTTTCTACTTTGTAGTAATTTTTACAAGACCTAGATCTAAATAAAATTTGATGTATGTTTTTAGAGTGATTAATTTTATATTCTTTAAAGCTTTTATTAATTTTCATTAAAATGAATTCTTAACACGGTCGATAGTTCTTTGATTTAATTCCACTTTATATTTTTGATTAATACTGTCATCGTAAGTCTTGTAAATTTTATTAATCAAATTTAACCGCGCTTTGGCCGCATACTTCTCAAAATCATTACTAGATTTATCTAACTTTTTATATTCTGTTTTTTCTGTAAATATTAAAAAAGTTTTGGTTAAGGTACTATTCGTTATTAAGTTTGTTTCTTTATCTTTGGTTAAAAATATTCTTTTAACTAAACCTTCTCCAAAAATATCATTTTGTTTTAAATTAGAAAGATTATAATTTTTTATTTCTAAATTATTATCGTCAGCAAATTTTTTAAAATTATCACCATCATATGCCCCTAAACCTATATCTTTTGCTATTGATGTATTTTTTTCAATTTTGTCTTTAAAACTTAATTGGGCTTTTAAAGCCTCTTGAACTTCCGGGTCGTCAATTAACTTATTTTTCCTCTCGATACTGCTAATTTCAGCCAGATAATACTTACCTTCGAGATTTATGACTTCAGGTGATTTAGTAGATTTAATGTTATAAATTTTATTAAATAAATCATCAGGTATACTATTTATTTTATTTTTATTTTGGTCTTCTTTTTTTAAATTAATTTTATCAATCTTAACTTTTTTCAAATTATTATCTTTAATTGTTTCATCAAAAGATTTCCCATCTAATACTTGGTTTTCAATTACATCTAGCTGTTTAAAGAAAGTTTCATCATAATTGGAACTACCACTCACAAGATTAGGTTTAATTTCCGCATATTGAATTGATTTAAATTCAATAAAAAATATATTTTTATTTCTTTCGTAGAGTTTTTTAATATCTTCTTCCGCAGGTTTACTGTTAGAATGGTACTTTTCAAGATTGATATATTTTATTGTTTTAGTTTGATTTTCTTTTTTAAATTCTTGAACAATTAAAGTTTCGGGAATTATAATTCCTCCGGCCAAAGAACTTAAGAACTGTCTTCTCTTTTCTTGTTCAATAATGTTAGCTTCAAATTGTGGTGCTGTTATACCACTTTTAATTAGAAACTTTTCATATTCAGTTCTTGAGAATTTGTTGTCTTTATAAAAAAGTTTATCATTTTTGATAATATTTCTAAGAGCATTATCATTTATAACTACACCATTTTTTTCAATTTCTAACGCCATAACTTTTCTACCTATGTATTGTGATAATATTTGCTCAATTAAATCTGTATTTGGTAGGCTTTTAATTTGCTCCTCATTAAGATTAATCTGTCTTATATAATTTACAAATTCTTGTGTACTAACTTTTTCTGACTCTATTGTTGCTATAATGTTTTGATTACCACCTTTAAATACATCTCCCATGCCCCAAAAAACGAATGGAAGGATTATAATCCCTACCAGGAGTTTAACAAAAAAGGATTTTGATAATTTTGCTATTGATGTTGCCATTATATTAATTTAATACCTTAGAATTATACACCTATAAATCAAATTTTAAGCTAAGGCAAACTATGAGATACTTTATTGGAAATTGGAAAATGTTTGGTATTCCAAAGTCTATAAATATATTGAATAAAATTAACAAATTTAATTCAAAAGACAAAAATCGAAATAAATATAGGGTTATAATAACCCCTCCCTATACTTTGATTGAAAGTTTTTCAAAATATTTCAAAAATAAAAAAATTTCAATTGGATCACAAAATTGTTACCAAAAAGATCAATTTTCATCAAATACTGCAGCTGTAAGTCCGTATATGCTGAGAAGTGTTGGGGCGAAATATACTTTAATAGGCCACTCTGATAATAGGGGTGAAGGAGACACAGATTCAATGTTAAAAGATAAAGTTGAATTTGCTCTTAAAAATAATTTAAAGGTTGTTTTTTGTATAGGTGAAAATAAATCTGAGAAAAAAAATAACAGAACTCTTGCTGTTCTAAAAAAACAACTAACTAATGTTTTGGAAAAAAAATTTAATAAAAACAACATTATTGTAGCTTATGAACCTATATGGTCTATCGGGACAGGCAAAATACCTAGTGCAGAAGAATTGAAAAAAACAACTGTTCATATTAAAAAAATTTTAAAAAATATATTTAAAAAAAATAGCCCTGCAGTTCTATATGGGGGTTCAGTTGATGGAACGAATGTAGAGATGTTTAAACAAATCACGGAAATTGATGGTTTTTTAATAGGAGGCGCTTCTAAATCTTCAAAAAAATTTATTGATATAATAAAAAATTACTATAGATAAACACCATGGAAAACTTACTAGTTTTTGTTAATATAATTCTTGCTGTTATTTTAATCATTTCTATTCTTTTGCAGAGATCAGAGGGAGGCGCATTAGGTTTAAGTGTTTCACAAGATAATTTCACGACAGCGAGAAGCATGGGCACGTTCTTAACTAAGTTTACAGCTATTATTGCTACTTTATTTATTGTTTGTAGTATAGCCATTGTTGCAATTTCAAGAGATGAGCTTCGTGAAACTCAATCAGTTTTAGAAAAAGAAGAAGAAGAAAATTCAAATCTTCCACAGATACCTCAGACTAAATAATTAAGACTTTGTAATTAGCAAAATATAAAGTATAACATACTTCCATGGCGCGATACATATTCGTAACTGGCGGCGTGGTTTCATCTTTAGGTAAAGGTTTATCATCAGCTTCACTAGCTTATCTCCTACAATCAAGAGGATACAAAGTTAGGATTAGAAAACTTGATCCATATTTAAATATTGATCCGGGAACAATGAGTCCTTTTCAGCATGGAGAGGTTTTTGTAACTGATGATGGAGCAGAAACGGATTTAGATTTGGGTCACTATGAAAGATTTTCTGGTATATCTGCAAAAAAATCTGACAATATAACAACTGGTAGAATTTATAACGATGTGTTGAAAAGAGAACGTCAAGGAAAGTATTTAGGTAAAACAGTACAAGTTATTCCTCACATTACGGATAGAATAAAAGAATTTATAAAGCACGATGTTTCTAAAGAAGATTTTGTTATTTGTGAAATTGGAGGAACCGTTGGTGATATAGAAAGTTTACCTTTTTTAGAAGCTATAAGACAATTTTCAAATGAACATGGAAGGAAAAACACTTTATTTATTCATTTAACTTTAGTTCCTTACATGAAGGCTTCTGATGAAATTAAAACAAAACCCACTCAACACTCTGTAAAAGAACTTAGAAGTATTGGTGTCCAGCCAGATATAATTATCTGCAGATCAGAAAGATCTATTCCGTTGGACCAAAGGAAGAAAATTTCTTTATTTTGTAACGTTTCAATTGATGATGTTATTGAAACAGTTGATGTAAAAACAATTTATGAGGCTCCGATCAGTTTTAATAAGGAAAAATTAGATGAAAGGGTACTAAAATTTTTTAAGATCAAATCTAAGAAAAAAGTTGATTTAAAACCTTGGAAAAAAATTACTAAATTAGTTTTAAACACAAGAAACAAAGTTAACATAGCAATTATTGGTAAATACGTAGAACTAAAGGATGCCTATAAATCACTTGATGAAGCTTTAACACATGGAGGCATAGCAAATAATTTAAAAGTTAATTTAATAAGAATTGAATCTGATTATCTAAAATCAAGTGAAATACAAAATAAATTAAAAAGTGTTTCAGGAATACTAATTCCTGGTGGCTTTGGAAAAAGAGGCACAGAAGGAAAAATAGCAGCAATAAAATATGCTAGAAAAAATAAAATTCCTTTTTTAGGAATTTGTTTTGGAATGCAAATGGCAGTAATTGAATTTGCTAGAAATAAATTAAATATTAATAATGCTTCATCTAGTGAATTTGGTTCTTCAAAAGCTTCAGTAGTAGGATTAATGAGCGAATGGGTAAAAGACGGAAAACTTATGAAAGGAACTGATAAAGATTTAGGTGGCACAATGAGATTGGGAAGTTATGAAGCAAAACTTACAAAGGATACGCTTATTAGAAAAATATATAAATCTCCTAACATAAACGAAAGACATCGTCATAGGTACGAGGTTAATATTAATTTTAAAGATGATTTTGAAAGAAAAGGAATGATTTTCTCAGGTTTATCACCAGACAATAAATTACCAGAAGTAATTGAGCTAAAAAGCCACCCTTGGTTTATTGGAGTTCAGTTTCATCCTGAATTTAAATCTAGACCTTTAGCTCCACATCCTTTATTCTCTTCATTTATTAAAGCTGCAAAAATTAATTCAAATAAATAATGATAAATCATAAAGTAAAATGTGCAAATTTTGAAATTTCCAACGACAATCCGTTCACGTTAATTGCAGGACCTTGTCAACTTGAAAATGAAGCACACGCTATTAAAATTTCTACTGAGCTAAAAAAAATCACGAGTGAATTAGGAATTAATTTAATTTACAAAACATCTTTTGATAAAGCTAACAGAACAAGCCTTAAAGGAAAAAGAGGGATGGGTTTAGAAAAATCCTTACCAATTTTTGATAAAATTAGAAAAGAAGTTGGTTTACCAGTTTTGACTGACGTTCATACAGCTGAACAATGTTCGATGGTAAAAGATTATGTTGATGTTTTACAAATTCCAGCTTTCTTATGTCGTCAAACGGATTTATTAATCGCTGCAGCTAAGACTGGAAAAATTATTAATGTAAAAAAAGGTCAATTCTTAGCACCATGGGATATGGCAAATGTAATTAAAAAGATTGAAGAGTCGGGAAATAAAAATATTTTAATAACTGAACGAGGAGCAAGTTTTGGATATAATACCCTTGTATCAGATATGAGAGCTTTACCTATAATGGCTAAGTTTGGTTTTCCTATTGTGTTTGATGCAACACATTCAGTTCAACAACCTGGTGGTATGGGTGAAAAGAGCGGAGGACAAAGAGAATTTGTACCTTACTTAGCCCGAGCAGCTATAGCAGTTGGCGTTGGTGCAATTTTTATGGAAACGCACGAGGATCCCGATAACGCACCATCAGATGGACCAAATATGGTACCTTTAAATGAGGTTAAAGCTTTGTTAAAAAAATTAACTGAAATTGATAAGTTAATTAAATAAAAATAATGGCAAAAATCAAAAGTGTTAAAGGTAGACAGGTTTTTGATAGTAGAGGAAACCCTACTGTTGAAGCTGAAGTTTTCTTAGATAACGGCATATCAGCAACAGCAATTTCCCCATCTGGTGCATCAACAGGTGCATTCGAAGCTCATGAATTGAGAGATCAAAATAAGAATAAATTTTTAGGCAAAAGTGTTAATAATGCAGTTGAAAATATTAACAATAAAATTTCTTCTAAATTAAAAGATTTAAATTCAGACGATCAATCAAATTTAGATAACATTTTGCTTAAGCTAGACGGCACTGAAAATAAAACAAATTTAGGGGCAAATGCTACGTTAGCTGTATCCTTAGCAAACGCTAAATGTTCAGCGTTATCAAACAAAAAATCTCTTTTTAAAAATTTAGGAAAATCTTTTTCACTACCCATTCCTTTAATGAATATTATTAATGGAGGCGCACACGCTGATAATGATTTAAATATTCAAGAATTTATGATCAGACCAGATTCCGCAAATAATTTTATGGATGCTATTGAAAAATGTTTTATCGTAATTCAAAATTTAAAGAAATTACTTCAATCAAAAAAAATGCTTACAAATGTGGGTGATGAAGGTGGTTTTGCGCCGTCAATTAATACAAATGAGGAAGCATTAGAATTGATCGTCCAAGCTATTGAAAAATCAAATTTAAAACCAGGCAAGGACGTTGTAATATGTCTCGATGTTGCTGCTAATGAATTGCTTAACGAAAATGGGGAATATTCAATTCAATCAAAAAGTTTTGCACCAGTCGATGATGTAATAAATTATTATAAAAAGCTTACTTCAAACTATCCCATCAAATCTATAGAAGATCCTTTCGCAGAAGATGATTGGAATGCATGGAAAAAAATTACTAACACTGTAGGAAACAATGTTCAAATAGTTGGTGACGACTTATTTGTTACAAACCCGAAACGTCTCGACAAAGGCATTAAAGAAAAATCAGCAAATAGTATACTTGTGAAGCCAAACCAAATAGGAACTTTAACTGAAACACTTGAAGTTATTTCAATGGCAAAAAAAGCAAACTTCAAGACTATTATTTCTCATAGATCTGGAGACACAGAAGACACTTTTATTGCTGATTTGGCGGTAGCCACAATGTCTTCACAAATAAAAACTGGATCTCTTGCTAGATCTGAAAGAGTAGCTAAATACAATAGATTATTACGCATAGAAGAAGAACTTGGAAATCAAGTTAAAATGGCTAAAATCTAGTTTATGAAAATTTTTGAAAATTTAAAAAAAAAAAAATTTCTTTTATTTAATATTTTTTTCACTTTGTATATTGGAATTAATCTTATTGGAGGAGAAAGGGGATTGATATCTTATTTTGATAAAAAAAATACCCATCAAAAATTACAAAAAAAAGATAAAGAGCTATCATTTGAATTAACAAATTTAGATCATAAAATTTTATTAATTAATAAAAATGATCCAGAATATCTAGATATGCTTTATAGACAAAAATTTAATTACGTAACTGAAGATGAAATAATTATTAAATTACAATGAGTGAAAAAGTTAGACATCCAGAAAAAATAAATAAACCCATAAATCCAATTAAAAAGAAACCAGAATGGATTAGATCTAAAATAATAGATTCAAAAGTTTTTTTTCAAACAAAACAAGTTGTAAATAAAAATAATCTAGTAACTGTATGCCAAGAGGCTAATTGTCCAAATATTACTGAATGTTGGAGCAAAAAGCATGCAACTTTTATGATTATGGGTGATACCTGTACAAGAGCTTGTGCATTTTGTGATGTTAAAACAGGGAAACCAAATAATCTTGATGTTTTTGAGCCAGCAAAAATTTCTACAGCAGTTAAAAATTTAAATTTAAAACATGTAGTTATTACCTCCGTAGATAGAGACGATCTAGCAGATGGTGGGTCAGAGCATTTTTATAAAGTTGTAAAGGCAACAAGAGAAAAAAATCCATCAACATCAATTGAAGTTTTAACTCCAGATTTTTTAAGAAAAGGTGATGCTTATAAAAAAATATTAAAAGCTGATTTAGATGTTTTTAATCATAATATTGAAACTGTACCTAGACTTTACACTAAAGTTAGACCAGGAGCGCGCTACTTTGCGTCATTAGAACTTTTGAAAAATGCCAAAATTTTTAATAAAAAAGTTTTTACTAAATCAGGAATTATGGTTGGTTTAGGAGAAGACAAAGAAGAAATTATACAAGTGATGGATGATTTAAGATTCGCTGACGTAGATTTCATTACTATAGGTCAATATTTACAACCTTCAGTCAAGCACCATCCTTTGAGTCGTTATTATCATCCAGATGAGTTTAAAGAATTAGATAGCATTGCTAGAACTAAAGGTTTTTTATTGGTCTCTTCTTCTCCATTAACAAGATCATCTTATCATGCGGATGAAGATTTTAGAAAATTACAAGACGCAAGAAATAAACAGCTTGAATGTCATCAGCATCAATAAAAAAAATTATTCCTTGTAAAAAAGATCAACTTATTGAAATGGTTCTTGATATTGAAAAATATCCAGAATTTGTTCCCTGGTGCATTGAAGGAAAGATACATGATAAAAATGAAAGTGAAGATTTAATATCTTTTAATGGTGATTTAAAAGTTGGTAAAAGTATTTTAAATGAAACTTTTTTTAGTCAAGTAGCTTATTATAAGGAAAAAGATAAAATAATTGTTACTAATCTAGACGGTCCATTGAAACATCTTAAAAATGAATGGGTATTTAAAGATGTTAATAATGCAACTCAATTAGAATTTTTTATCGATTTTGAGTTAAAAAATCCTATCCTAAATTCAATCATGAAAAGATCTTTTGAACTAGGGTTAAATAAAATAGCTAAATCTTTTGAAGAAAGAGCAATTAAATTATATAAATAATGTTAAGTGTATTATTTTTACTAATACTTTTTTCAATTATTTGTAAATTTTTGATTTATTACATCAAGTCAATTAGGACTGGGGATCCAAATGAAAGTGACTTGACATATTGGATGTTTTCTTATGATTTTAAATCAAAGAATAAAGAATGGCTTCCTGAGGATAAAGATTTATTAAAAAAGAAAAGACATAGAAATGCTCTTATTTTTATTCTTTATATAAATGTATTTTTAATTTTTTTAATTTTTACTAGTTTTGTTGCTCATCTTTTAGATGAAATCATAAATTTTAAAAGATTTAGCTATCCTATTTGATAAATTTTAATAATAAATTAAGGGATTTTTTGACAGTTTGTTTTTGAATAAATATTCTCTTTTTTTTCTTAAAATTACACTTATTTACAATTACTTTTTTTCCAATTTTAATCCCAATATAAACTAAACCAACCGGTTTTTGTTGTGTGCCTCCTTTCGGGCCAGCTATACCAGTTATTGAAATACATATCTTAGATTTACTAATTTTACTGAGATTATTAACCATTGCTAAACAGCATTGCATGCTTACAGCTCCATTTTTTTTAATTATTTTTTTTGGGATTTTTAACACTTTTATTTTGGCTTGGTTTGAGTAGGTGACTAATCCCATCGTAAACACCTCAGAGGATCCGTCAACAGAAGTGATAGCGCTAGAAAGCAATCCTCCAGTACAAGACTCAGCAAATGAAATCTTCATTTTTTTTCTTTTTAATAAAGCAACTACTTTTTTATTTAAATTCATGAAAAAAATTTTGATTTAACAAACATAAAAATAATTAACGTTAACACTACATATAAACCAGCAACAACATCATCTAAAATTACACCAAAACTATTTTTGAATTTTTTATCAAAGTAACTTACTGGAAAAGGCTTTTTAATATCAAAATACCTAAAAAGAATAAAAATATATAAATAAAATAAAACTGCTTCTTGTGGATCTTTTATTGTTTTGTGAGAAATTTCATAAAGATAAATTGGAATAGATTGACCAATAAATTCATCTATAACAACTTCTTTTGGATCTTTATTTTCATTATCTTTAATATATTCACTAACGGCATAAAATGAATACATGAAAATCAAAAGTAAAGTTATCAAGATAATATTATTTGATAAGTTTATAACATGAAATAAACTAAATAAAAAAATTGTCGTCGCTAATGAAGTAACTGTACCTGGAGCAAATCTAAAAGACCCAATTCCAAAACATGTAACAAATAAATAGTTAAAAATTTTAATCATATTTAATTACTGATGTTATTACTTCACAAGCAATAGCATTTTCTTTTCCAACAACTCCTAATTTTTCTGTTGTTTTACCTTTGATATTAATTTGACTTTTATTAACTTCACAAAGTTTAGCAATATTATCTATCATTTTATTTTTATATTTTTGAATTCTTGGTGTTTGAGTAATAATGTTAATATCTATATTATTTATAAAATAACTTTTTGATTTAATAAATTCTATCACTTGTTTTAACAAAATGGTTGATCTTATGTTTTTAAACTTTTTACTTTTATCAGAAAATATTTGACCTATATCACCCATTTTGCAGGCTCCTAGAATTGCATCTGTAATAGCGTGTAATACAGGATCACCATCAGAGTGGCCTAAAGTACCTAACGGTGATTTAATTTGTAAGCCAGCTAAATAAAGTTTTCTTTTTGGAACCAGCCTATGCACATCAAAACCAATGCCAACAGTTTGATTTGATTTATATAGGTTTTTTAAGTTTTGAAAATCTGATTGATCAGTAATTTTAAAATTATTTTTTTCACCTTCTATAAATTTAACTTTATTAAGATCCATATATAAAGAAATGTCATCATCTTTATATTTTGTTGAATTAGTTTTATGTAACTCAAAAATTTCTTTTAAATTAAAAGCTTGCGGAGTTTGAGTTAAGAATAGATTGTCCCTTTTTTTTCCCAAAATATATTCTTCTTTACTCGATTCAATTATTTGTTTTACCGCATCTTGAATTCTAATTTTCGGGACTACAGCTCTAGAATGACTCATATTTTTAATTATTGAGTTTAATAATTTTAGGGAGAAATTTGGTCTAGCAGCATCGTGTATGAGCACGTTAGTAATATTTTTTTTGTTAATTAAATATTTTAAAGCATTAAAAGTTGATTGTTGTCTAGTTTTACCACCAACAATTAATTGTACATTCTTTAATTTAAGTGAATTGACTCGTTTTGAGTCCTTTTTATTATAGACAATAATAATATTTTTTATTTGATTGAATTGACGGGCTTTATCCAGGTTAATTTGGATTAATGATTTACCTGCTATTTTTTGATAAGGTTTAGCTAAATTAGATTTAAATCTATGGCTATTACCTCCTGCAAGAATTATTAAACAAAAACTCATGGTAAAACTTATATAATATTTATATAGATATTTAACGGTTAATTAAGATGTTCAAGATTATAAAAAATTTCAATTGGATTATTTTATCCTCATTTTTATGTATTTTTATGGGGATAGTAACATTTTTAACATTTATAAATGAAGGTTTCGTTCCATTAACAGACAAAAATCTACAATCATTATTAATTATTGATTTATTCTTATTATTAGTTTTTTTTACATTAATTTTTAAAAATTTTTACAGATTTTATTATGCTAGGAAAAAAAATAAAAAAGGCTATCAGACTAATTTAAAATATATATCTGTTTTTTCTTTATTTACTGTAATTCCTTCTTTGATTGTAGCAATATTTTCATTATTTATTTTTAATTTTGGTATTCAAAATTATTTTGACAAACAAATAACTAATGCAGTTAATAATTCATATGATGTAGCAAAAAATTATCTAGAAGAGAGTAAAGAAAATGTTTTATCAGATGTAATATTGATGAGTGTAGGTTTGAATCGTGCGTCAGGATTTTACTATTCAAATCAAAACCGTTTTAAAAATATTATGAAATCTGAGAAGATTTTAAGAAGAATTGATGACGTTTATTTAATTGATAGTTTAGGAAATATTTTATTATCAGATGTAAGAGATGTTACAGAAGAATTTATAATTCCATCTGATGAGGATTACAATCAAGTTTTAGAAGGTAAGCCAGTTTTTATTACGGGTAATTTAAAAAATAAAACAACTGTAATGAGTAAATTAACTTCACTTGTTGATACTTACCTATATATCTCTAGAAATATTGATCCTGAAATTCTAAGATATTTAAATGAAACTGAAGAAGCTGTAAGTTTTTATTATTCAGTTGAAAATAGTCAAACAGGTATAAAAGTTACGTTTGCAATAATTTATATAATTGTAGTTACGTTGCTATTATTTTTATCCACTTCAATTGCAATTACCTTTGCCTCAAGGCTAACAAAGCCAATAGTTAATTTAATTGGAGCATCAGATTCAATCAGTAAAGGAGCGCTTGATGTCAAGGTTCCTGATTTAGATACTGATGATGAATTTAAAGAATTGAATAAAAATTTTAATTCAATGATTGAAAGATTAAAAGAACAACAAGATAAACTTCTTACTACCGAGAGGTACGAGGCGTGGGAAACTGTTGCTAGAAAATTAGCTCATGAAATTAAAAATCCTTTAACACCAATTCAGCTATCAATTGATAGTTTGAGAGAAAAATACAAAGATAAATTGCTTAATGAAGGTCGTGATTTCGAAAAATATTTAGAAACAATTAATAGGCAGATCAAAGATATTGAAAAATTAGTAAATGAATTTTCTAATTTTGCAAGAATGCCAAATCCAATATTGAAAAAAATGGATATTGTAAATTTAATCAATAAATCTTTAGATTTTATAAAAATGACTTCAAAAAATTCAATCAATTTAATTGTAAAAACAAAAAACACTGTAATTTATGGCGATGAGGATCAACTTAATAGAGTATTAATTAATTTAATCAAAAATTCTGAAGAGGCTTTTTTAGAAAAGATTGAAAAAAACCCTAATTTTAAAGGAAATATTGACATAGAAATTAATGACAATAATGACTATATAATCATTAGATTGATAGACAATGGCACAGGAATCTCAGACGCTAAAAAAGCAATGACACCTTATTTCACAACCAAAAAAACAGGCACAGGCCTTGGTTTACCTATAGTTACTAAAATAATTAATGAACATTCTGGTAATTTTTCAATTAAAAATAAAACAAGCGGATCTGGAACAATAGTTAAAATTTCATTCCCAAAAATAAATGCTTAAAGAAATACTTGTTATAGATGACAACCCCGATATACGTTTTTTAATTTGCAATATTTTAAAAGAACAAAATTTTCAGGTTCGTTCTGCTGCCAACTACGATCAAGCAGTATTAGAAATTAATAAACGTTTACCAGATTTAGCAATAATTGATATTAAGTTAGATAAACCAGATAAAGATGGAATTGATCTATTAAAACTAGTTGTAAAAAAAAACAATCTAACCCCAGTGATAATGATTTCAGGACATGCAACAGTTCAGATTGCTGTAGAGGCAATTCGATTAGGTGCCTATGAATTTATTGAGAAACCTTTTTCTAAGGAAAAAATATTAAACTATGTAAATAGAGCTCTAGAGTCTTCTGATCTTAAAAAAGAAAAAGATTTAATTGAAAATAAACTTTTTCATTCTTTTGAACTGATTGGAAAAAGTCCAGCTATAATTAAGGTTAAAAAAATTATTGAAAAACTCTCTTCATCGGAAAGTAGAGTCTTGATTACTGGTCCAACAGGGACAGGTAAAGAATTGGTAGCTAGAAAAATTCATAAAAATTCAACTAGATCAAAAGAGCCATTTATCGTTATTAATGCTGCTTTACTTAAGGAGAATACTTATGAAAAAGAATTATTTGGAGAAGAGTTTGAAGATGGTAATATTTCATTTGGTGCTCTTGAAAGAGCAAACAAAGGAACTTTATTAATAGATGAAGTTTCAGAAATACCTTTTGAAACACAAGCTAATGTACTTAGAGTTTTAATAGATCAAAAATTTAAGAGACTAAATGGATCAAAGAATATTGATGTAAATATAAGATTGATTTCTTCAACATCTAAAGATTTATATAATTTAGTTAAAACAGAAAAATTTAGAGAAGATTTATATCATCGTTTAAATGTTATGCCGATCGAACTAACTTCTTTATCATCAAGAACCGAAGATATATCTTTATTAATTGATTATTTTAAAAAAAAATTATCAGATACTAATGGCGTTAAGCAGCCAGAAATAGATATTCATAACGATAACTTATATACTTATAATTGGCCAGGCAACGTACGTGAATTAAGAAATTTAGTCGAAAGAATTACAATTCTATCTTCAAATGAACCTAAAGATAAAATCAACAAAGTAATAGATGATATTTTAAATCCTGCATCAAAAATGACTGAAGATAGAAATATTTTAGAAGAATCCTTACAATCACCGCTTAAAGAAGCACGTGAAAGTTTTGAAAAAGAATATTTAATCACTCAACTTAAAAAACATCATGGTAATGTATCTAAAACAGCAGATTTTATAGGTATGGAAAGATCAGCGCTTCATAGAAAATTAAAATTATTAGGAATTAAAGGTCTTAACTAAAATGAATATTATTATATGTGGTGCAGGTAAAGTTGGTTTTTCTATTAGCAAACAATTATCAGCACAAGGTCATTCTGTAACTGTTATAGATCAATCATCTGAAGATATTAAAAAGATTAATGATACCCAAGACGTGAAAGGAATTGTTGGTAGAGCCACTCTTCCCTCTGTTCTAGAAAACGCTGGTGCAGAAAACGCTGATATGGTTATTGCAGTTACAAGAAATGATGAAACAAACATGATTGTTTGTCAGTTAGCTAGTTCATTATTTAATGTAGCAAAAAAAATTGCACGAATTAGAACTAAAGATTTTTTAGAGGGTAAATGGGGAAAACTATATAATAAATCGAATATTCCTATCGATGTAATTATTTCACCAGAACTCGAGGTTGCTAAATCACTTTATAGAAGACTTGAAGCTCCTGGTGCATTAGATAATGTTCCATTTGGTGACAACAAAGTTAAAATGTTAGAGATCTCAATAGAAAAAAACTGTCCAATAAAAAATATACCATTAAAAAAACTTACTGAAAAATTTCCGGATTTTAAAGCAAATATCTTAGGTGCTTTAAGAAAAGATAAATTTATCTACTTAAAAAAAAATGATCAAATACTCGAAGATGACAATGTATATATAGTTATAAGCAGTGATCAGCTTAACCCGATTTTAAAAGCTTTTGGACACGAAGAAAAAGTTGCAAAAAATATTCTTATAATTGGCGGAGGTAATATTGGTTTAAATTTAGCTAAAATGCTTGAAGAAAACTTTGAAGATTTAAGAGTAAAAATAATTGAAAAAGATAAAAAACGTGCAGAAGAAATTGCAAACGAGCTTTCTTCTTCAATTGTTATCAACGGAGATGCTTTAGATGAAGAAATTTTAAAAGAAGCAAATCTTGAAGGATCAGAAACAGTATTAGCTTTAACTAATGATGATGAAAATAATATGATGGCTTGTGTGTTAGCAGAAAAAACAGGTATGAAAAAACGTACTATCGCAATAGTAAATAAAACTAATTATAATTTACTACAGGATTCTTTAAATATTGATGATTTGGTTGATCCAAGAATGACTACAGTTTCTAGGATAATGGAACATGTTCATAGAGGAACAATCGGAACAGTTTACTCTTTACTTGATGGTGATTATGAATTTATTGAAGCAAAAATTCTTGAAAAATCTGAATTAGTCAATAAAAAAATAAGAGACTCGAATTTGCCTGAAGATATAAGAATTGGCGCTGTGTTAAGAAAAGATCAAGTAATAATTCCAAGATCAAATTTTATTTTTGAGAAAGATGACTTGGTTGTTTTCTTGGCAAAAAGAGAAGAGTTAAAAGCTGTAGAAAGTATTTTTAGCTTAGGTTCAATTTAATAAATAATGAACTTCAAAAGCATCAGTTATTTTTTAGGTTTATTTTGTTTCCCGATTAGTTTTTTATCTTTTGTTAATATTCTTTATTCATCTTATTTTGATTATTTCCTGAGCATTGATGCTTATTTTACAACTTTACTCATTTCCTTAATAGTTGGTTATGGTCTTTTATATTATGGAAGAGATTCTCAAAAAAAGATTAATTATATTGAGCAAATATTATTAATTATAATTGTTTATTTTTTAACCGCTTTATTAATTTCTATACCTTTCTACTTAAGTAATAATCAAGTAACTTTTATAAATTCATTTTTCGAGTCTATATCTGGATTAACTGGAACAGGTTTTTCAACTTTTAAAAATATTAAATATCTAGACCCAACTTTAATTTTATGGAGGTCATCATCACAATGGATAGGTGGGCTATATTTTTTATTTTTTTTAATTATAGTTTTTTCTAATAAAAAATTTAATTATAAAATGATTTCACTGACTTATTCAGGAGATAGTAGCTATAGTTCTCAAGAAAATATCAAGAGTAATATTTTTAAAATTTTTATATATTATTGTATTTTAAGTTTTTCAATATTTTTACTATTCAACATATCGGGAGTAAGACTTTTTAATTCACTCAATATAAGTATGACATTAATATCTGGAGGTGGTTTTTTACCGACAGATTCTTTAAATAACATTATTCAAAGTAATTTTCAAAAAATAATATTTATTACCTCTCTACTCATAGCAATGTTAAACTTTTATTTAATATTTAATATTTTTAATAAGAAAATTTTAGCAAGAGAACATAAAGAAGATTTATATATATTTTTATTATCAATAATTTTAGTGATACTGGTGTATTTTAATAATAATAGTGGATTTGATTTGATTATAAGCGTTATTAGCAGTTTATCCAACTCCGGACTAACTTTGATTGAATCAGATAAATTAAGTTTATATTTTTTATTTATTACAATTATTGGTGGATCATTAATCTCGAATACTTCCGGTATAAAACTTACTAGATTTTATATTCTTTTAAAAATAGCTTCTTCTGAAATAATTAAATTAATTAGTCCAAATAGTGTGATTAATAAAACTATTTTTGGTTCTGACAAAAAAATCACTGATGATAATGTAAAAATTTCTTTTCTAATTTTTATTTCTTTTTTTTTGAGTCTATTTATTTTATCTAGTTTTTTAGTTTTAGACAATATCGGCTTTGAAAAATCTTTTAAACTTTCAATTCTAACTTTGACTAATACGGTTAATTCTGAATTATTTAATATGGAGATTTTAAATTTTGCTAATTTACTAACAACATCTAAAATAAGCTTAATAATTTTTATGATTATTGGAAAAATTGAGTTAATATCTATTTTTTTAATTTTCAAAAAAATAATATTTAAAGATTAAATATGTCAAAAATTGTAATTATTGGTGCAGGTGCAATGGGTTCAGCTTTTGCTTTACCGTGTTTAGACAACAATCATGATATAAATATTGTCGGTACACATTTAGAAAATGAATTTATTGATAATTTAAAAAAAAAAGACAATTTACATCCAGGTTTAAATACTAAAATCCCCCAAGAAATTAAAATATTTAAGTTTGAAAAATTTGATGAATTATTAAAATCCAATGTAGATATGATAGTTCTTGGAATTAGCTCAAAAGGAATTGAATGGGTTTCTGATCAGTTAAGTAGACTTTATAAGGATAGCAAGATTCCTAAACTACTAATGCTTACAAAGGGTTTAAGTATTCACAACAATCAATATGAATTATTAGTAGATAAGCTTGAAAGATTATTAGCTGATAGAAAAATTTCTAATGTTGATATTTCAGCTGTTGGTGGACCATGTCTTGCTGCTGGTTTAGCTAATAGAGTTCATAGTAGTGTAGTTATAGCTAATAAAGATATTCAAACAGCTAAAAAAATTGCCGATATGTTAAATACAAGTTATTATCATACTTCTCACTCAAATGATCTTAATGGAGTTGAAGTTTCAGCTGCAATTAAGAACATTTTTTCAATGGCAGTTGGTGCAGCAAAAGGACTATGCAGTCAAAATGTTACTAATGAAGTACGAGAAAAAAATTACTTAAATACTGCTTCAGCTTTAATTAAACAATCAATTCATGAAATGGAAATTTTTGTAGAACATTTAAAAGGAAAAAAAGAAACTGTTAAAGGATTGGCGGGTTTAGGAGATTTATATGTAAGTTCAGGTGGTGGTAGAAATGCTAAAATGGGATCTTATATTGGTGAAGGTTTAACTTTCTCTGAAGCCAAAAAAACTAAAATGGAAAAGGTTACCGTAGAAGGAGCTGATCTTGCGAAAGAAATTTCAAAAAAAGTTAATAAAGATTTTGATCAAAAAAAATTACCTTTAATGCTTGGCATGATAAATGCAATTGTTGATGATAAAAAACTTGAGCTGGACTGGGAATCTTTTAGGTGAAAAAATTTATAATTTCAATTGATCAAGGGACTACGTCAAGCAGAGCAATACTTTTTGATTTAAAAGGAAAACCTGTTTTTTCTTCTCAAAAAGAATTTACACAATATTTTCCAAATAGTGGATGGGTTGAGCACAATCCTGAGGAAATATGGAGTACGACAAAAAAAGTTTTGCAAGATGTAATTAAAAAAGCAAAACGTATTAATGGAAAAGTTTTAACTATTGGAATTACAAATCAAAGAGAGACTACAGTTCTTTGGGATAAAAAAACTGGCAGACCAGTTTATAATGCAATAGTTTGGCAAGATAGAAGACAAGAAGTGTATTGTGAAAAGTTAAGAAAGCAAAACAAAGAAACTTTAATTTTTAATAGAACCGGTCTTTTAATTGATTCATATTTTTCAGGTATGAAAATTAAATGGATTTTAGACAATGTTCCTAAAGCAAAAGCATTAATGAATAAGAAACAGTTATTATTCGGTACAATTGATAGTTTTTTAATTTGGAGATTCACTAAAGGCAAAGTACATGCAACAGATGCAACAAATGCTAGCCGTACAATGATTTACAATATCTCATCCAATAAATGGGATGACAAAATATTAAGTTTACTTAAGATAAAAAAACACATTCTGCCTGAAGTGAAAGATTGTGCTGATGATTATGGATCTACTCATCCTTCCATTACTGGAAAATCAATATCGATTAGTGGCGTAGTTGGTGATCAACAATCTGCAACTATTGGCCAATGTTGTTTTGAACCTGGATCTTTAAAAAGTACATACGGCACAGGTGCTTTTGTGCTTTTAAATACTGGTAATAAAATAATTTACTCAAAAAATAGATTGTTAACTACTATTGCGTATAGAATTAAAGGTAAAACTACTTATGCAATGGAAGGCTCTATTTTTATTGCTGGTGCTGGTGTTCAATGGCTTAGAGATAGAATGAAATTTTTCAAAAAGGCTCCTGAAACAGAAAAAATTATAAAATCTTTAAAAGGTAATAATGATGTTTATTTAGTACCAGCATTTACAGGATTAGGTGCTCCTTACTGGGATTCTAATTCACGAGGAGTATTAAGTGGCTTGACTAGAGACACAGGTCCAAAAGAAGTAATCAGAGCAACCGTAGAGTCTGTTGCCTATCAAACTTATGATTTATTTGAAGCTATGAAACATGATGGTTTGAGGCCAAGATTAGTTAAAGTAGACGGAGGAATGGTAACAAACAATTGGTTTTCTCAATTTTTATCTGATGTTGTTAATGTTGGAGTTTTAAGACCAAAAGTTCAAGAAACTACAGCATTAGGAGCCGCTTTTATGGCAGGACTTCAAATTGGAGTTTATAAATCATTAAAAGATATTTCTAAAAATTGGGCATTAGACAAAAAATTTTCTCCTAAAATGAAAAACAATAATAGAAAAAAATTGCTTAAGGGATGGTCTAAAGCAATTAAAAGAACTTTAATAAATTAATACACCTATCAGTTGTGTTAAAAGCTCATTTAAAAACTGTACACTTTAGGTTTTTTTTGTTTGAATGTATTTAAGTTCAAAAAACAACAATAGGGGAAATAATGTTTAAAACGTTTAAAACTATCTTAGCTTTTGCTGTTTCTTTTTCAATCGTAACTATTTCTAATTCATTTGCTGACGGTCATGCAAGTGCTGTTAAGAAATGGTCTAACGGAGAATTTAGTCTTTCTGTTCTTTCTGCCAAAGAAAGAGAGAAGGAATTAAATTGGTTCCACAATGCTGCGAAGCCGTTCAAAGGAATGTCTTTAAAAGTAGTATCTGAGGGTATACCAACTCACGTTTACGAGTCTAAGACACTAACAAAAGCGTTTGAAGAAATTACAGGTATTAAAGTACAACACCAAATCATCGGTGAAGGTGATGTAGTAATGGCTGTGCAAACACAAATGCAAACAAACGTAAGTATCTACGATGCTTATGTTAATGACTCAGACTTAATTGGTACGCACGCGCGTATGCAACAAGCTGTAAACTTAACTGAATGGATGAAAGGTGAAGGTAAAGATGT
>Ga0209251_1000924_pt1 | contig 24591 bp, 20 predicted proteins | sample SaaInlV_100m_DNA_6_FD_184665 | JGI IMG/M metagenome (GOLD analysis project Ga0209251, IMG submission 184665) | Marine microbial communities from expanding oxygen minimum zones in the Saanich Inlet - Saanich Inlet SI073_LV_10m_DNA (SPAdes) (version 2) | ecosystem: Environmental > Aquatic > Marine... | reverse complement strand
AAAACACAACAACAGAATGAAAAATACACAAGCATACGAAACAACCAATACGTAATCGTATCGGTAGTGTTAAGTGCTTATACGTAGATGAGGGGTATTGAGGGTCTTTTATGAAACTTTATAGGGAATGACCCAAATAGCAATGGTTACAAAGGGGAACTAATTCTTTTTACGCTTTTTTTTAATGTCGAGGTCATTCACCAAAAGAAACTTAACAGAAAGAAAGAGATAATTTAAGTCAAAAGCATTGCTTCTTCTATTAGGTAAAAGAAATTGATAACCTGTTGTCACATGAAGTTGAAGAACCTTATATCCAATCGTTGGAGCAAAACCGTACTTTAAAGAAGAAAAGTCAGACTTTAACACGCCTTTAAGGCCATAAGAGAAACCGAGATTACTTGTTTTAAACCAATAACCAACATCAGAACCGATAACAGCGTTGTCTATGTCATAGTTTAAAGCAAAAAACAGTGCTTGAGTATTGGGTTTTTTTATTTTTAGCTGTTTAGATTGTCTTTCAACACCTATTTCTCCTACCCAAAACCGCCCAGTTTGAACACCAAAAAAAGTTCCTGAACGAACCACACGGCTTTTCTTTTTCTTTCCAAAATCAAATGGGTTATTTTGACCGCTAATAGAAAAAACAATAAAAAAGAAACAAAAAAACAGGGTTTTATTCATTTTTAGACAAGGTTATTTTATTTAACTATAGCATCATAACCCAAAACGAGAGTGTTTTTAACTCCGGGCATAAACGTTTGCGTATAGCCAACAGTAAAATTATAAAACAGGGACTCTTCTTTACTTTTCTTTGAAATAACGTGGTTTGAAGCGTCTAATGGACTGATGATTAAAAACAGTGTTCCGGCAAAAAAGCCCCATTTTAGTGCGCCGATAATGGCTCCAAAGACATTGTTTAACATTGAGGGCCAGGCAAATTTAATCGACCGCTCGAATAGCCGACCAGATATTTTAACTAAAAAATAAACCCCTATAAGCACCAAAATAAAGGCTATCAGAGGAACAACAATACCATCATTTGAAGAAACAAAAAGCAAAGCAATCTGATTTGAAAAATGAAAAGCCACGTAAAAACCGATAACGACAGCAACAAGCTGGAAGATGGACATTATTAATCCTTGTTTCCAACCATAATAAGCGCCCACTCCAAAGAAAACGCAAATAAATAAATCTAACATGTTCATAAAACGAAAATAATAAGATATCATACACATGAATAAATAATTAAAATAAAGTTCTCCATATGCACATGTGGTTTATCTCAAAATAATTATCCTTGTGATAATGATTGATCCATATAATGACGAGTACTTTATGCAACAGGCACTTCAAGAGGCAAACAAGGCTTTTGAAAAAAACGAGGTCCCTGTTGGAGCTGTTGTCGTTAGTAATAAACAGATTATTGCTCGTGCACACAATTTAACCGAACAATTAACTGATGTAACGGCCCACGCAGAAATACAAGCAATCACAGCTGCTGCCCAGTTTTTAGGAGCTAAATACCTAAAAGGGTGCACAATGTATGTAACGTTGGAGCCTTGTAAAATGTGCGCAGGAGCATTGTATTGGTCGCAAATTGATAAAGTCGTATTTGGGACTCGAGACGAAAAAAGAGGGGCAGGAATCTTTTCTCCATCACTTTATCACCCGTCAACCCTTGTTACGAATGGTATAAAAAAAGAAGAGTGTCAAACGATACTTAGGAGTTTCTTTAAAAAGAAAAGAAGATCAACCATATAAAACGTCTCTAATCACTTCAATTGATTTATTTCGGTTATACCCCGGAACATGTTGTATCGCATAATTAATTAATGCGTCAAACACTTTTTTAGGGTTTAACAAATCTCTTTCCAGTTCATTGAAAACGATATAAATTTCATCAACGACACCTATTTCATGAATGGTTTTTAGTGAGGGAGACTTAGGGTTGAAAACACCGTTTAAAGGGTCAAAACTCTCTACCTTACCTAAAGGGTTTAATGGGGGGTATCCTAAAAAAGAAATAAGTTCTGCTAGGAAAAAAACAGGGAACGACCCTGGTTTATTCGCCTGCTTTAAGGTTAACACTTGGTTTTTTATAAAATCAAAAAACGTAGAGTCTGTTCCGCAATTTACCAAGATCGACTTATAGCTATCTGACATAAAGAAAGCGATTAAAACCTTTTGAGGAGAACCATAAACCTCGTCTAACGGAATTGTTCTTTCAAGGTTGACAATGGTTTGAAGTCCGCCTTCTGAGTGTCGATATATCGTGAAATTGTAAAAACCTAGAATAGAGGGTTTGGTTCGCTTTTTTTTACCGCCTTTAATTATTCCGTTTTGAACACCATTTTCTTTAGAAAAGAAACAAACCCAAATACTGCTTTCAGAATAGCTTTTAAGCTCTAATACAATGACTTCTACTACTGTTTTCAATGAATATCTGTTTATGGCCTTCGTTGTGGACGAAAGTCAATTTTATAGTAAAAAATAGGCAAGCGACCGAGTTGGTTTTTTTCAGCTGTCGGTTGATAGCCAGGACTATTTAAAACCGAAGGGTCTAAGCTTGGAGCATAGGCAAGACTCAAAACGTTTGTTGTGTTCAATACATTTACAAGATCTATTCCAATTTCGTGAGTAGATTTCTCAGCATTCATTCTCCAGCTCAGCTTTAAGTCTATTCTAAAGTAATCATCAAAAGAAAGGTCATTAAATTGATTGTCTTGAAAAATAATTTCTTTAAAAGCCTCTGTTTGTTCAATATCCACAAGCCCATACCTTTTGCCTCCAGCACGTGTAAGCTTTAAGCCGATTCCTATCGTGTTTTTTGCCCCCAGTTTAAATTCTTTTCCAGCAAGAAGATTAAAAACGTAGCTTCCATTATATGATGTGCTTCGAAGAACATTATCGCTTCCTCTATATTTAGAGTCATATAGAGTCCCGGAAAAAAGAAAGAAAAAGCTCTTGTCGAAATATTTTTGAATCGTAAGTTCCAACCCATAATTGTATCCCGTTCCTGTATTTTGTAGTGAATCAGGAAATATTCGAGCAAAACCACTACCCATATTGATCATCGAAAAAGAGGATTCTCGAATTGAAACCGGCACCTGATATAAGTATTGATAATATAATTCCGTTTTAATACTAAACCCCTGACCGAAAAACTTTTCATAACCTAGGCCAGAGTGAACGCTCCGCATAAAGCCCATGTCTTTGTTGTGATATATTTTATCACCATTATTAGCTGTAAGGTGATAGGTATACGTGTATAAGGGTTGAGCTTGACTATGCATGCCCGCCCCTGCAAATATTGCTTGGTTGTTTTTAAGGCGGTATTTAATACCTGCTCGTGGTTCTGCAGGGCTAAAAGCGTTTCCGTAAGAGAAATATTGACTGTGAAGTCCTAGAGTCATGTCTAAATTATCGCTGGCGCGATATTTCCATTGTACAAAGGGTTGAACCATAACCGCTGCACTATTGTTGTCCCAACGATTAACAAAATGGTTGGGCACATCTAAATCTGAGAGAACCGAGTCAAGTTGATGAAAAAGGAAAAGGTCAGCGTTTATGCCGAATTTGATTAAGTGCCGTTTGTTTATCTTATGGTTTAAAGAAAAATATCCAGAAGTCTTTACGGTTTCAAACTCATATCCCATCATGGGGTATATCGTGTCAACGTTTATGGAAGAGTCTCCCCCACTTACATCAAGAGAGCGTTGGAGATAATTGTGGCGAGAGTGTTGTTCATCAAAAGAAACAGCAACCGTCGCAGACACAAAGGTTTTTTCGTTGACGGGTTTTTTATAGTTCAAACCACTTACAAACATAGAAGTGCCAAAATACTGATCCCTATCCCCTTCTCCGTAAAACTCAGAAGAGTAATCCGTTTGTTCAGAGATTTTTATATCAATATTACTTTTACCCCCTATTCCAAACCAACATAGCTGCCCTCCTTTTTTGAGAGGAAAATTGAACTTAAACGAAGCGTCTCCATATTGAGGCACGGCATCTGTGCCAATTTTAATTCCAATTGCTTGAAAAAGAGATAAGGATGAATATCGTCCCATTACTAGATAGCTCGACTTCCCTTTTTTAGATAGCGGACCTTCAGCAACAAACTCTGTTCCTAAAAAACCAAATTGACCGGTAAACTCATGCCGACTATTATTTCCATTACGAAGCTTTAAATCAAAAACTCCGGATGTGCTATTTCCATATTCTGCTGGAAAAGCACTCATGAAAAAATCTGAATTGGATAAAAGCTTATTGTTTAATATAGAAACCGGACCCCCAGAACTACCAGAAATCGCAAAATGTGAAGGATTGGGAATATCTACGCCTTCAACCCGCCAAACAACACCTAGAGGGCTATTACCACGAATAACAATATCGTTTCTAGAGTCGTCTGACCCCTGAACACCCGCAAAGTTTGAAGCCATACGTGCGGGGTCCATTCTCGACCCTGGATAGCGATTTGTTTCTTCTACACTAAATTGTTGTGCAGAAATTAAAGCAAGCTCGTTAATAACCATTCCCTGTTTTCTGGCACGAACGACTACTTCTTCCTGCTCAGATATAAGCTCAATTAATGGTAAATTTACCACAAGCTCTTTACCAGAAGAAACCTCAATAGTTTTGTCTTGCTTCATATACATAGCAAACGACCCAACTAGGACGTGCTTTCCAACCGGAACCTTTTCAAATAAGAATTCACCATTAAAATCTGTTGCGACTCTAAAGGTTGAAAGCTCTTCACCTTCCAGAATAATTTCAACTTTTACTCCGGTTAAGGGAAACTGAGATTCGCTGTCAAAAACACTACCTCTGACGGTTTGTGTAGGCGATTGACAAAGGGATGTTAAGGAGTAAAATAGAGCAATTAGGAATAAAGAGGTTTTCATGTAATTGTATTTGTAACGAAAGTACAATGTTTTTTTAATAAGAATAAAACCTAATTTGCGTGAAAAAGGATATTTCATTCAAGAAATACAGTTTAGCACGATGTTTGATTGAAACACATAAAATGATTAATTTCGAAAAAAAAAGCAAAATGAAAAACTTAACTCTAATCCTACTATTTATAACTTTTGCAAGCGTGTCTTTTTCACAAGAAAAACTAGTTTGGCACGAAGACCTCAATGAGGCTGTTGCAATCTCTCAGAAAGAAAACAAACCACTTATGCTGTTTTTTACAGGAAGCGACTGGTGTGGATGGTGTATTAGACTTCAGAAAGAAGTTTTCTTTAAGCCAGAATTCACCAAATGGGCAAGCGAAAACGTTGTTCTTGTTGAATTAGACTATCCACGAAAAAAAGCACAGTCGAAAGAGTTAAAAGCTCAAAATTCCCAACTTCAACAACAGTTTCAGGTTAGAGGATATCCAACGGTTTGGTTTGTTAAGGCAGAGAAAAACTCTTCAGGACAAATGAATTTAAGTCAGCTAGGCAAGACGGGATATGTTAAAGGAGGCCCATCAGTATGGATTTCTGGAGCTGCTCAAATTTTAGGAAGAAAATAACGACGAAAAATCAACACGGTCAAAGTCTTCGCCTGAATATCCTTTAGAAGAAAGAAAGCGTAAAACCTTCCCTTTCTTTTCAAACGCACTCAACCCTTCTTTTAGGGTAAGCGCTTTCTTTTCAGCTAAACCGCTTAAGTTGTGATCGTATTTTTCCTTAGGAATGTTTTTAAGCCCTTGATCAATAAGTTCTTTTGATATTTTATGTTGAATGAGACCCATTCTTATTTTTTGTTTCCCCCACTTCTTAAGGTTTACTTTGCCTTGTATAAACGATTCAATAAAACGGTTTTCATTTAAAAAGTTATCTGACATCAACGAGGAAATGAGAAGCTCAATTTTTTCATCTTCAACGACAAAGGTTTTTATTTTTTTTTCAACCTCGTATACAGAGCGCTCCTGATAGGCACAATATCGTTCAAGTTTAGACTTTATTTCACTAAACTCTAAGAGGCCCATTTAACTATACTTTGATCTTTTTATTCTTTTTGTTTCTAAAAGAATATTCTAAAAGTTTATACGAGGATAAACCACGAATAGGAACCCATTTCTTGTATTTAAAAAACCATCTCACTCGTTTAGATAATAGGCCTTTTGTAAAATAAGCCTCTAAGTATGGGTGAACGAGAAGGGTTATTGGTCCAGGTTTATTTTTAGAGATTAAATATTCTAAATTGGACTCAATTTCTTCTGCAAACAAGATACTTGCTTGTATTTCTCCCGTTCCTTTACATGTAGGACAAGCCTCCCCTGTTTTGATATCTGTTTCTGGTCTGACACGCTGACGTGTAATTTCAACTACACCAAACCTTGACGGGGGAGCAATGTTATGCTTTGCACGGTCCGGCTTCATGTACTCTTTGAGCTTCTCAAGTAAGAGTTTATTATTCTTCTTGTCGTGCATATCAATAAAGTCGACACAAATAATACCGCCCATGTCTCTTAATTGTAATACGCGCGCTATTTCTTCTGCAGCCTCAACATTGGTTGCTAAAGCGTTAGACTCTTGACCATCGGCACCTTTTCGATTACCGCTATTCACATCTATGACGTGCATCGCCTCAGTGTGTTCAATAATAAGGTATCCACCACTATTTAATGGAACCTTTTTTCCAAATAAAGTCTTGATTTGTTTACTAATACCAAAACGCTCAAAAACATCAAGTTTTCCACTGTAGTGCTTGACGATTTTTTCTTTTCCTGGAGCAATAGAAGAAACATATTCTTTAATTTCATCATACATCACGTCATTATTGACATGGATATTGGCAAAATCACCATTTAATAAATCCCTCAACATAGAAGAGGTTCTGTTGATTTCTCCCAGTAGTTTTTTTGGTCCGCGAGAACCCTTAATGTTTCCGTACATCTCGCCCCACTTTTCAAGAAGTTGGTTGATGTCGTTTTCAAGTTCTTCTGATGACTTGTTTTCTGCAACAGTTCGGATGATCACACCAAAGTTCTTTGGAGTAATCTTTTGCATTATGTTTTTTAAACGTGTACGCTCTTCCTTTTCTTTAATTTTTTGAGAAATAGAGACTTTCTCAGAAAACGGAACAAGAACCAAATACCTTCCTGCAATAGTAACTTCAGAGCAAAGCCTTGGGCCTTTTGCTGAAATAGGCTCTTTTGCAACCTGAACAAGAATGGATTGAGAAGACGAAAGCACTTCTGCAATTTTCCCTTCTTTTTCTATATCTTTTTCAAGTTTGAAATAGCGCAAATCAGGCACGTTTTGCTTACCTCTCAAGGTGTTTTTACAAAACTGAGCAAATGAATTGTATTGTGGACCAAGGTCTAAGTAATGCAAAAAAGCATCTTTTTCATAGCCCACATCCACGAAAGCAGCGTTCAGACTAGGAACAACACGCCTTACTTTTCCTAAATAAATATCCCCGACCGAAAAATCTGTTCCACCTTTATCTTCATGTAGCTCTATGAGTCTACCATCTTTTAATAAGGCAATCCAGTTGTCATTTGATCGTGAATCAACAACGATTTCTAATTTCACAAAAAAATGAGTTTAATGATACAAAAATGTCCAGTCTAAAACTTTAGCTGGTCTTGATTTCAGCGAATTAAACTACTTTTTCTTTTTGTGACGATTTTTTCTTAGGCGTTTCTTTCTTTTGTGAGTCGCCATTTTATGTCTTTTTCTCTTTTTACCGCTTGGCATAATATATATTTTAATGTTTTTATTTCTTTTTCAAAAAAAATGCACCCCGAAAGGAGTGCAAAGCTATGAAATAAATTTTAATATTCCTTTTTAGTCAGCAGCCACATTGTTTTTTACCTCCTCAACAAAGACTTTTGCCGGTTTGAAAGAAGGAATATTGTGAGCCGGAATAATTACCGTTGTCTTTTTTGAAATATTTCTTCCTGTTTTTTGAGCTCGACGCTTCACAACAAAGCTACCAAAACCTCGAAGGTAAACGTTCTGCCCATCTGATAAAGATCGTTTAATAGAATGCATAAATGCCTCAACCGCTCTAAGGGCTTCTGATCTCTCTAGCCCTGTTTCTTCAGAAATGTCTGCAACTATTTCTGCTTTTGTCATAATTCTTTTGTTTTATGTTACTATTATAAGGCTACAAAAATATACTTTACATTTATTAAATTCGCCTGTTCTAAAAAAAAAACAAATTTAATTATAAATGGTTCATTTCCAAGAAACTCTAATTTCATGGTATTTAATACATAAAAGAGACCTTCCCTGGAGGGAAACAAGGGATCCATATAAAATATGGTTGAGTGAGATTATTTTACAACAAACTAGAGTTGTTCAAGGAACAAGTTATTATTTAAAGTTTATCAATGAGTTTCCAACCGTTAAAGATCTGTCGGAGTCCTCGGAGCAAAAGATTCTCTCATTATGGCAAGGACTGGGTTATTATTCAAGAGCCCGTAACCTTCATGCGGCTGCAAAAGAAATTATCAAAAACAATGAAGGTGTTTTCCCGTCCAATTATAATGATCTTTTGAAACTAAAAGGGGTCGGACCATATACAGCTGCCGCGATTTCCTCTTTTTCTTTTAACGAGGCCAAAGCTGTAGTAGACGGTAATGTCTTTCGTGTTTTAAGTCGTATTTATGATATTTCAACGCCAATAAATTCATCTCAAGGAGTAAAGGATTTTCAAGAGCTTGCACAAAGCATTTTAAATAAAAGCGACCCGGCAACACACAATCAGGCAATTATGGAGTTCGGTGCACTTGTTTGTACCCCTAAAGCACCAAAATGCAATAAATGCCCGATGACCCTAGAGTGTAGCTCATTTAAAAACGATACCATTAAGATGAGGCCGGTAAAAATTCGAAAAGGAACTGTTCGATCAAGGTTTTTTATTTACAAGGTGTTTTATAATAGCCCAGAAAAGCTTCTTTTTCTTAAAAAGAGAAAAGCAAAAGATATTTGGCAAAACCTTTATGATTTTGACCACCAAGAATTTACTAAAAAGGAATTGTTTGACGAACACATTCAAACATTTCAAAACGAAAAACACACGGTGTCATTAAGCCATAAACTTACACATCAGCACATCATGGCTTTTTTCGTGTTGTGCCCTACAATAAAAAAGAAAATCAACAAGGAACTAGTGCCTGTAAAAATAAACGAACTAAAGACCTACCCCATACCAACGTTAATAAAAAAGTATTTAGAGCAAGAACCAGAGATACCCAATTCAGTTTAAACACCTAATTTTGCAAAGCAACTGAATAAACCATAAAGGTCTTTAATTAGAAAAACAACATTAAAAACAAACCTGTTTTATGACGGAAATAAAAAACATAAACGTGGGAATTACCATAGGCGACATAAATGGTATAGGGCCCGAAATAATTCTTAAATCTTTACACGATAGAAGGATTTTGACTTCAATTACGCCGATAATTTATGGTTCCGATAAAGCATTGAACCATTACAAACAAAAGTCGGGGTTAGAAGACTTAAATATGATTACGATAAAGGAAGCTTCAGCGGCTAAAAAAAATAAAATAAACGTAATTAATGTGAATTCAGAGCCCGTTGAGGTTCAAGAAGGAAAGGAGTCTGTAAATGCTGGGAAAATAGCGGTTTTAGCACTAGAGAAGGCAACAAAAGACATTTCAACAGGAGGAATAGACGTGATTGTTACTGCGCCAATATCAAAAAGTGTTTGTCAGAATGCGGGTTTTGATTTTCCCGGACATACGGAATACTTTTCTTCTCTTTCGAACGGCATAGAGGCTCTAATGTTGTTAAACTCCTCAATAATGAGAATAGCTCTCGTAACAACACATGTTGCCTTGAAAGATGTTCCTAAAAACATAAGCAAAGAAAAAATAATTAACAAGGCCAAGACGTTTAATCAAAGCTTAAATAAAGACTTTGGAATTCGAAAGCCAAAGATTGCGATACTATCCCTAAACCCTCACTCTGGAGAAGACGGAAAAATGGGAAGTGAAGAAAAAGACATTATTCTTCCAGCGATAAAAGAGTTGAATGAAGAAGGCATATTGGCGTTTGGACCATTTCCGTCAGACGGATTTTTTGGCTCTGAATCGAGAAGAGACTTTGATGGAATACTATCTATGTATCACGACCAAGGATTAACTGCTTTTAAAGCCCTTTCGTTTGACGAGGGGGTAAATTACACATCTGGCTTGCCAATCGTTCGAACCTCACCAGATCATGGAACAGCATTTGATATCGCTGGAAAAGGAATAGCCTCAGAAACCTCAATGAGAAACGCGATATATCTAGCGATAGATATATATAACTCTAGAGTTTCGCACAAAGAAAACCTACGCAATAGTTTAGAGGTTCAAAAACCTAAGGAAAAGCAGAAAGAGGCAACAAAGCATAAGGGTTTGAAAAAAAATTAATAACTTTGCCCACCCTTTTTAAAATTAGGTAATGAATAAAAGCTTTGACATACCTTTTGTTGGTTTAAAACAAGGCAAACATCATTTTAAATTTGAAGTGGGTAAAACGTTCTTTGATGATTTTCCGTTTTCTATTATAGAAGGAGGGAATTTGATTGCTGAGGTGGAGTTAGATAAAAAAGAAACCATTATGATTTCGAACTTTATTGTTCATGGAAACGTAGAGGTAGTTTGTTCTAGGTGTAATGAACATGCGAACATAGACTTAAACGACACAATGACAAACTATTACAAGTTTGGAACAGAAACAGAAGAAGACGAAAACCTTTTTGTTTTATCTCCAGACGAATATAAAATTAATGTCGCTCAGCAAATTTATGAACTTATTACAGTGGCATTACCAACCAGCCCCAAGCATAAAAAGGGGGAGTGTAATACTGAAATGGTAGAGTTATTAAAAAAATACCAGTCAAAGGAAAAAAATGAAGATATTGACCCAAGGTGGGAAAAATTAAATAAGTTGAATTAATAATATATAATTATGGCGCATCCTAAAAGAAAAATCTCGAAAACGAGAAGAGATAAAAGAAGGACTCATGTAAAAGCGACAGCTAGCAATGTTGCCACTTGTCCAACTACAGGACAACCACACCTTTTCCATCATGCTCATTGGCACGAAGGAAAGCTTTACTATAAAGGTAAAGTCATTGCTGAAAAAGAAGTAGAAGCTTAAGATTTTTTCTCTGATGAGAATTGGTCTTGACGTTTCTGGAGGAGATTTTGCCCCAAAGGTAAACCTTGAGGGGCTAAAATTAGCAATGAAAGAATTGCCTTCCTGTACCTTTTATTTGTTTGGCAACAAAGAAGAGGTGTTAGAGCACCCATCATTTATTGATGTCGATCAAGAACGCGTACAAGTAGTTCACGCACCCGAACAAATTACGTTTAAAGATAACCCAACTCGTGCAATTTTAAGGAAACCTAAAAGCTCAATTTCTGTTGGGCTTAATTGGCTTTCAACTCGGAAAATAGATGTTTTTTCTGGCACAGGAAACACAGGGGCAATGCTTGTTGGCTCGATATATAAATCAACAACGATACCCGGTGTTATAAGGCCATGCATCACCTCTACTCTTCCCACAATAACTGGTGGGAAAACAGTTCTTTTGGATGTTGGATCTAATGCTGATTGTAAGGCTGATGTTCTTTCTCAGTTTGCTGTTTTAGGTTCAATATACGCCCAACACGTTTATGGTAAGAAAAAACCAAAAGTAGCCTTGTTGAATATTGGAGAAGAAGAATCGAAAGGAAACCTTCTTACTATTGCCGCGCATGAATTGTTAAAATCTTCAGATGAAATCAATTTTATAGGAAACTTAGAGGGTCGTGATATTTTTACCGGTATTGCCGATGTAATTGTTTGTGATGGCTACACAGGAAACGTTGTTTTGAAGCAAGCCGAAGGTATTTATTCATTAATTAAAAAAAGAGGGATCAACGATGAGTATTTTGATCGGTTTAATTATGAAAATTATGGAGGAACCCCAATTCTTGGTATTCGGGGAAATGTAATTATAGGTCATGGCATCTCAAATGACATTGCAATTAAAAATATGTTATTACATTCGTATGAGGTTGCCTCTTCAGGGTTGGCAAAGAAGATAAAAAAAGCATTTAAATAAAATGAATATATCAGCGGCAATAACTGCAGTTCACGGAGCTGTTCCGGAAAAAGTTCTAAGTAATTCCGATTTAGAGAAAATGGTTGATACCAATGATGAGTGGATTGTTTCTAGAACCGGAATAAAAGAGAGAAGAATCGTTAGTGATGGTGAAACCCTTTCAGACTTGGGAGCAGAAGTAGTGAAAGGAATCTGTGAAAAAAGAGGAATTTCTCCTCTTGAAATAGACATGATAATTGTTGGGACGGTAACCGGAGACTATCGATTCCCAAGCACATCTAATGTAATTTGCCATAAAAGTGGAGCAACCAACGCTTGGGGTTATGATGTTAGCGCTGCTTGCTCAGGGTTTATATATACGTTAATTACGGGGCAACAATTTATTGCTTCTGGTCAATACAAAAAAGTCATTGTTATAGGAGGAGACATCATGTCTTCAATAGTTAGCTATGAAGACAGAAACACTTGTGTTATATTTGGAGATGGAGCAGGCGGGGTTCTTTTAGAGCCAAACAATGAAGGAAATGGTATAGTTGATTCTATTTTAAAAGCCGACGGTGCGGGTAAAGAATTTTTAATTCAAAAAGCAGGTGGCTCTGCTCATCCTGTAACTGAAGAAAATATAGGGACACCAGAAACTTTTGTTTATCAAGAAGGAAGAACGGTTTTTAAGTTTGCCGTAACCAATATGGCCGATGTTTCTGCGGAAATAATGGAGAAAAACAATCTTAAAAGTGAAGATATCGATTGGCTCGTTCCACATCAGGCAAATCTCAGGATTATTGATGCAACTGCAAATAGAATGGGGTTAACAAAAGAAAAAGTAATGATCAATATTGAAAAATACGGAAACACAACATCTGGAACAATTCCCTTATGTTTGTGGGAGTGGGAAAAGAAGCTTAAAAAAGGAGACAATGTGGTATTGGCTGCTTTTGGAGGAGGATTTACCTGGGGAAGCGTATATTTAAAATGGGCATATAATTCGTAAAAAAAACTTTATAAAAACAATCAGTTATGAATTTTGAAGAGATAAAAGAATTAATAAAATTAGTATCCAAAACGGGAGTAGGAAAGGTACAAGTGGAAAAAGAAGACTTTAAAGTTGTCATTTCAGGAAGTAAACCATCTTCGGATCAGCCGATTATTGTTCAAAGCCCTCAGCAATCAGCTCCTATAGCTATGGCTGCGCCGCTTGCGCCAGTAGAAGCACCAAAATCTGATGCCAAAAAGACAGCAGAAAAGAATGAAGAGGATCACTTGATCACGGTAAAATCTCCAATGATTGGGACTTTTTACAGGTCTCCAGGACCAGAGAAAGAGCCTTTTTTGAACGTAGGAGACTCTTTTAAAGTGGGAGATAAGCTTTGTATAATAGAGGCAATGAAAACATTTAACGAGATTGAGGCAGAGGTTTCAGGAAAGATTGTTAAAGTGCTTGTTGATGACGCTAGTCCTGTTGATTACGACCAGCCTTTATTTTTGGTTGAACCAGCATAGAAATCAAAAAGAACATTTATGTTTAAGAAAATATTAATTGCAAACCGAGGGGAAATCGCCCTGAGGGTTATAAGAACCTGTAAGGAAATGGGAATCCAAACTGTTGCGGTATACTCAACAGCAGATAAAGACTCGTTACCTGTTAGATTTGCTGATGAAGCAGTATGTATAGGTCCTCCGGTTAGTGCAAAGTCATACCTTTCAATTCCAAGTATTATTGCAGCTGCAGAAATCACCAATGCAGACGCCATACATCCAGGCTATGGTTTTTTGTCAGAAAACGAAAAATTTTCAAAGGTGTGTGAAGAACACAATATTAAATTTATTGGAGCGCTACCTGAACAAATTTCGGGAATGGGTGATAAAGCAACGGCTAAGTCCACAATGATTAAAGCAGGCGTCCCCTGTATACCCGGTTCAAAAGGATTGTTAAAAGATACGAAAGAAGCCAAAATAATGGCTAAAGAAATAAAATATCCAGTAATTCTTAAAGCAACTGCTGGTGGTGGTGGTAAAGGAATGAGAATTGTTTGGAAAGAGGACCAACTCCAAGACGCATGGGACTCTGCAAAACAAGAATCTGCAGCAGCATTTGGAAATGATGGAATATATATGGAGAAGTTTATACAAGAGCCTCGTCATATTGAAATCCAAATAGCAGGAGACCAGCATGGAAATGTCTGTCACCTATCTGAGAGGGATTGTTCGATACAAAGAAGACACCAAAAACTAGTTGAAGAAACCCCTTCTCCATTTATGACTCCTGTTTTAAGAGAAAAAATGGGTGAAGCAGCGATCAAGGCAGCTAAAGCAGTGAAATACGAAGGTGTTGGAACTGTTGAATTCCTTGTGGATAAAAATAAGGACTTCTATTTCATGGAAATGAATACTAGAATACAGGTTGAGCATACAATAACAGAGGAAGTCATTAATCACGACCTTATCAAGGAGCAAATTAAAATAGCTGCGGGTGAAAAAATATCGGGTAAAAACTATTTGCCTATTATGCATGCAATTCAGTGTAGAATAAACGCCGAAGATCCTGAGCATGATTTTAGACCTTGTCCAGGCACCATAACCGATTATCATTGTCCAGGTGGACATGGTGTAAGAATCGATGCACACGTTTATTCAGGATACACGATACCTCCCAATTATGATTCAATGATTTCTAAATTAATCGTTGTCGCTCGAACAAGAGACGAAGCAATATTAAAAATGAAAAGAGCTCTTGGGGAATATATTATCGAGGGGGTTAAGACAACAATACCATTTCATCAAAAGCTTATGGAAGACGAAAACTTTGTAAAAGGAAATTTTACCACAAAGTTTATGGATTCTTTTGAGTATTGATTATCTTAATGGTATTAAGCAACCGAAAAACCATTTTCGCGTCATTTGATTAGTTAAAATATAATTCGTAGTTGAATATGAAAAAAGTCTACACCCTCATTACCGTGTTTTTATTGTTTTTTACGTGTAAACTAAGCGCGCAAAATGTGAGCTCTTTAAAAAATAAGAATCAATCAAATGTAAATACAGCGACCAAACCGGACGTTGATGAACAAGACATTTTAAAGCAAATTTCTCAAATCAATGAGCATCTTTCGGCCATTGAAACAAAAAGAAACTATATTCTTTCAAACCCAGCGGAAAAGTCCTCAGCTCAAGAACAAGGCTGGTTTGAAGACATGAAAAAAATCGAAAAATCTCTCCTTAAGAAAAAAGAAAAATTAACAGCCCTTATTAATAATTAGTTCAGGAGATGAATAAAAAAGTAGTAGTTTTTATCGTAGGCTTTTTCCAAGCCCTACTCGTGTTTTCTCAATCTGGAGGAACAGATTGCAACAATTTAGAACCCATATGTACCGATGTTGGTATATCTTTTACAGCATCAAGTGGTTTACCAGACGCATCCACAACAAACCCGGGAAACAATTATGATTGTTTAATATCTCAGCCAAATCCAACTTGGTATTATCTTGAAATATCGAACTCTGGTGATGTGCAAATGAACCTCTCGGCCAATTCTGATATTGATTATATCATTTGGGGCCCTTTTAATTCTTTAACAGAGGCAGAGGCTAATTGCGGTGCTTATAATAATGTTGCCGATTGTAGTTTTTCTTTTACGAACAACGAAACACCTCAGATTTTGGGCGCTGTTACAGGACAGGTATACGTTATGTTGGTTACCAATTATGCTAATGTTGTTCAAAACATATCATTAACACAATCTGGAGGATCTGGAAATACGGATTGTACTATAGTTAATCCCCCAACAGCAAATTGCCCAGATTATGCAACTCAAGCAAGCTCTGCAATTGAAGCATGTGGAAATCAGCAGTACTATTTAGAAGTATTAAATACCGCATGTAATGGGTTTGTTACGTTTAATGTTGTTGGTAATTATGGTTCTTCATTTGCCAGTGAAATTACTTGGGAGGTTGTTTCAAACCAAACAGGTGCCGCTGTAGCTTCGGGAGGTCCCGGCATAAATGGTGGAGCAATAAATGTAGTTGTTGGCCCTTTAGACCCCGCGGTTCATGGAACAATATTTAACTTACTTGTCTATGATTCTTGGGGAGACGGTTTTAATGGAACGGGAGGAATCATACAAACCACCAGTTCTTCAGGAACTATTTTAGCTGAAATAGATGGGGATTTTGGTTCTCAATCGAATCAATATTTTACAGCAGGAATAGATATTTCTTCTGCAACAATAAATATTACAACTCCTTCAGGTATTGTAAGTACAACCATGGGAAACTGCCAAGACTTTAATGTTGAGCTCACCCTTGAAAATAATAATTTTTGTACTCCAATAAATGTAGATTTACCTTGGGAGATCATTTGTGATGCTACTGGTGCAATAGTTTCTAACGGTACTCATACAGTAACAGTATACCCCCAAGTACCAACCCAAAGTTCAGAAGTTGTATCTATTTCCTGGGATGCAGCAAACTGCTCTTGGGATGTTTCTGCGAATAATGACTGTGATTTATTAGATATTGGAACATTATTTTCTATTTCTCCCGACCCGTCTACAATTGCTCCGTATTGTTCAAGTGGATCAGAAAACTTTACAATTGACTATCTTGGTTTTGTTGCAGGACCAAACTGTTGCCAAACGGCCGGGCCATTAACACCAATAACATATGACACCACCCTTAACACGACTTCTTTCACGGCTCAAGACGCCTATGCAGGAACAAATAATGCGGGATATGCTGTAGTATCTGCTAACGGAATTGGAGGCAATGCACAATCAATAGTCGTCGATATAACAGGCAATGGATATTGTTGTCCAAACTGCTCAGCTTCACCTGAGCCATATTATGTAGATGTTTATATAGATGGTGTTCAAGTTTTATTTGAAGGTCCGCTTACCAATACAAGTTTTTCTTATTCATTTAATGAAGGAGACCTTAATGCTTTTGGGGTTACATATAATCAAAGCAGTATTATAGAAGTTTATGTTTTACCAAATAACTTCTGGTATGGCACCCCTCAAATATTTACAACGTTCATTCCCGGGGGAAATTGCGGATCTCTTGGCGCAGGTCAATGGACGATGAGCAACCTTATCACTAATGTTTCTGCTGTATTTGAACAACAAACAGCAACGGCCGTTTCTTGCTCATATCCTTTAATAGAAAATTACACATGTTGTTCACCTAATATGGTGCTTCCTCCAAACGAGAGTTCTTCAGTATCTTGTGATCAGGATATATATCTTCCTGTACCCCCCACCATTAATGATAATTGTGGAGCCGCGATATCTCCAACCATGTCTGAAAACGCCACACCTGCATGTGTCGGCGACAAGGTATACACTTTCACCTATATGGATTGCACAGGAGCTACTTCAGACTGGACCTATACCTTTCACGTAAATGACAACATTCCTCCAACAGCTTCAAATCCATCTAATATAACGATAGCGCTTGCACCAGCCCCCGCACCGGATATAAATTTAGTTATTGATGAGGCTGATAACTGCACGTCTAATCCCATCGTTACATTTGTTTCAGATATTTCAGATGGAAACGTTTGCCCAGAGACAATTACACGAACCTACAGTGTAACGGATGACTGTGGAAACGAAACCTTAGTTTCCCAGCTTATTATTATTGGAGGGGCATCTATACCAGACCCATCTGTAAGCGCAAATGGACCAATTTGTGAAGGAGACGATGCTGTTTTCACAATCACAGGTCTCATAGATGCTATTGTTACATACGATACGGGTTCTGGACCAAATACAGTTACTTTAACTGGAGGCTCAGCAACAGTTACCATTTCAGGAGTAACAGTAAGCACAACGATTACGCTCACAAACATTTCAGAAGGGACTTGTAATTCCGCAATAAACCTTTCTGCAACCACAGTAGTAAATACTCAGTTAACCCCGACTTTTGATCCTTTAGGACCTTATTGTCAAACAGGAGCAGTTGATCCCTTATTAACAAGTTCGATTGAGGGATATACAGGAAGCTGGTCACCATCAGTAGTTGACAATTCTACTTCAGGCACGTCGATGTATACATTCACGCCCGATCCAGGCCTTTGTGTTTCAAATACGACAATGGACATTGTTATTACTGACGCCCCATTTGTGATAGCCGCAGCATTAGACTCAACTCTATGTGAAGGAGACTCAACCGTTCTTTTTATTGACACGTTATCTGGAGGCCTTTTGGTCGAGCAATTTACAATGACATTTGGTTCAGCATTTACCTATTCTACCGTTAACACGAATCTTCCTGGGAATTATTATGCAGTTGTAAGTGGTACATGGTCAGGTAATGGGGCATGTGAATTAAGAGACCCCGCTTATATAATGTATCAAGGATGTAATAACATCACCCCTATAGCCTCATATATTTGGAAGTGGAATGGTCAAAACCCCGTAACTCAATCAACAACCCCGTATGGATATAATGCAAATCACAGCTATAACTTTTTCTTTGGAGGAGGTTCATCGCAGACATTTTCCTTTTCTGAAAACAATCCAAATTGGTACAATGACAATTCGGGAAGTTTAACTTTTGATATTTATTATTTGGGAGATATTTCATGGTCAACAGGCTCAGTAGAGCCTTCTGATACAATTTTTCCTCCAGTCGGCACAAATACTTATACGGTCACTTTGGATTATGGTAACGGTTGCGTTGCAACAGATGATGTAACTATAGATGTTGACCCATTGGTTACACCCACATTTGATCAATTGGGTCCTTTTTGCGAAAATAGCCCTACAGTTGTAACTCTTCCAACCACATCCAACGAAGGAATAACAGGAACATGGAATACTGTAAACGTAGATATGACTTCTGCGGGAAGCACGACGTATACCTTTACAAGTGACATTTTACAGTGTGCATTAAGTACCACAATGGATATTATTATTGAGGCAGCCCCAATAGTAAGCATTACGAACATCACGGGTAGCACAGAGCTTACTTGTGTCCTTATTGATATTAGCCTCACTGCAACAGGAGCAACTACCTATAGTTGGGATAACGGTTTAGGGATTACTGAAAATGTAATTATTAATTCACCCGGAACTTACACGGTCACTGGATCTAGCTTAAACGGGTGTCAATCTTCTTCACAAATAGTGATTACCGAACAAAATACTGTAGATATAATTGTAAACTTAGCTGAAGTTGAAATATGCAGCGGTGAAGATGCAATTATAAGTGTTTCAAGCACGAATGCCACCAGTTTTGATTGGACTGTTTTAGAAAACGGAGTTTCGGGAGCAAGTCCTGGTTCAGGAGCAAATTCACCAGGTCTAGATATTTCTCAGGCTCTAACCGCTACCGGAGTTAATTCAGGCTCTGTGGAATATACCATTACGCCTCTTCTTGGAGTCTGTACAGGAATACCTCAATCTGTTGTTGTTACTGTTACTCCACCCATTACTCCTTCTTTTACAGGTTTAGGTCCATATTGTCAAGACGAATCCACGATAGACATTTTAGCACCAATATCCAACGACAACATTTCGGGAACATGGAGCCCCGCTTCAGTAAACACATCAGTCATAGGTTCAACGATTTATATGTTTACGCCAACAGTTGGAGAGTGTGCAATAAATACGACAATGGAAATTCTGGTGAACTCATTACCCACAGTGGCTTTTTCAGCGGATAATTTAGAGGGATGTTCTCCCTTAACGATAAACTTAACCGGAGGAAGCGCTACAGGAAACAATATTTGGACAATAGGAAATGGTGAAATTTTAAACGGAACGAACGTAAATACAACGTTTACCCTACCAGGCTGTTATGATGTTACCTTATTCGTTGAAGAAAACGGTTGTTCAAACACAATGACCATAGCGGATTACATCTGTGTTCAAAACGATCCTATTGCAGCATTTACTTTTAACCCTCAAACATTTACGGATGTCAATCAAGAGGTGACTTTTAGCAACAACAGTCAAGGTGCAATAAACTACATTTGGGACTTTGGTGAAGGATCAACGAGTGAATCAACAAGCCCATCATATACTTATTTTAACACAGAGGACGGTGTTGTAATAACCCTTACCGCAATTAGCGAGTTGGGATGTACCCACACCACAGAGCATTTTATACCATACGACGAGCAAGAAATTTACTACATTCCAAATACGTTCACTCCTGATGGAGATAATTTTAATCAGGTATTCAGTCCTGTTTTTTACTCCGGTTTTGATCCCTATAATTTTTCCATGTTGATTTTTAATAGGTGGGGAGAAGTTGTTTTTGAAACACACAATGCAGAAGTAGGATGGGACGGTAGCTTTGGTCCCACGGTTGGTCTTGTTGCAGATGGGATGTATACATGGAAAATAACCTACAAAAACCCACAAACAGATGAGAGAAAAATTCTTATCGGCCATGTCTTGGTATTAAGATAGTCTTATACTTAATCTTTCAAAACATCTAGGCTTTTCGTTTCTTTGCGTATTCGAATCCAAATTTTGGATTGTTTAATTTTAGCATTAATTTTACGCCAACTTTAAAACAAAAACTCGATTCTTTATTACAAGCAACTTCTTTTCTATAATAGCGTCATTAAGTTGCGCTAATTCTAACAAAAACATTGTAAGTGAAAAAAAACATCTACTTCATTGTGCTACTTTTTATATCTCATCACACATGTAGCATCGCACAAGTCAAAACCCAATCAGTAAACACGCAAAACGAGACAACGGAACTTGAAAATACAAGGCAAGAAGTCCCAAGTACTGATTCGCATGGAAAATATGTTCGTGTTGCAAACTGGGAAGAACACGCTCCAAATGAAAATCTTATAGAACTCGCTACTCAAAAAGTTAAAAATGCGGCTATTCATGAGGATGACGATATGGTAGAGTCTTCTCTTTTAAAAGAATTGTCTAATTCATATTGGAGAACTCAGTCAGAAATTAAAACGGCAAAATCTCAAAATAATTTGGTTTTATTGGAGGAGCTTGAGATAAACTCCTTGTCCTTCCGAATGAATTATGTTTCCTTATACGAAACTCTGGACCCCTTAATGGTTGGGATAGAACAGGTAAAGCTCTATTATTCATTCAAAAAAGATTTTGACAATGAATAGATTTTTTAATTTTCGATTTAAAGGAGATATATTAATTGCTTGTTTTTTCTTTTTTTACCAAACGGCTTACAGTCAAGGAGATGTTTGCACATCAGCAACTACATTAACTCCGGGAACGACATGTACATACACAACAGTCGATAATTTTGGTTTTACGGTTCAAGATTTAAACAACGGGACTTGTACCGGAAACTTAAATGACGATGTATATTTCCAATTTACAGCAACGGAACCAACAATGACGGTTAATGTAGATGGTTCCGGGTCTTTTGATGCTGTATTGGGTGTTTTTGGAGGAACGTGTGCCGCTCTCGTTCAAGAAGGCCCATGTATTGATAATACAGGAAATGGTGGAGAGGAAACCCAAACTTTTTATGGATTAACTGTTGGGCAAACCTATTACATTCTTGTTTATGATTGGGGATCAGATATACCGGCAACAACAACATTTGACATTTGCGTTTATGAAACTTGTCCAGGAGGCGTCCCTAATGATTTGTGTGTAAATGCTACGGGTTTAACGTTAGGCGTTGTTGAAAGTACAGATAATATTTGTGCATCACCAAATACTGACGACCCAGACCCCGCAGACATTTGTGCTAGTACGATTGAAAACACCGTTTGGTATGAATTCACACCTACAGACACGGATCAGTATATTGCGACAATATCAAATTTTAGTTGTTTATATAGTATAGGTCTTCAAATGGCCGTTGTTTCTGGTTCTTGTGGTGGCCCATATACACCCGTGGATTGTGACGCGGGAATTACGGATGCCCAATTCATTTTTACGGGGACGGCAGGTACCACTTATTATATAGTTATCGATGGTATTGATGGAGACCAATGTGATTTTGATATCTTAATTGAAGATGCCTGTGCTGCAGATGCAGGAACGAATACGACTACAGCCTCAATTGTATCATGCTTTGATGAAGACGTTACGGTTTCTACTGTTGGATCTGTAAATACAAGTTTAGGAGCAGATCCTTGTATAGGTTGGGGTTTTTGGGTCGCCAATGACCCGTTAGGTCTTTTTGCGGGCCTCACTGATATAGGGAACCCACCTTCGGGAGGAATGCCAACAGATGACAATAATTATGTAGGAGCGTATCCTTCGGGAACCTTCCCTAATGCAAATGGTCCTAACGCAACCCTTCCTGCAGAAAATAATGGTGTAACTTATTTCATCGCCCCCATAACAATGAGTGATTGCTCAACAGCTGAAATCAATTCTGCATGTTATGACGTAGGAAACTATACCGAGGTTTATTTTAACCCTGAAATATCTTATTCAAGCGTCATTGAATGTGACGATTCAGGGATCCCCACAACCCAAATAACATTTACCTTTAACGGGGGTAACGCACTAGTTGATGGAACGAATTTTACAATTACAAACAACGGTGACGGAACTCCGGACTTGACGTCTGTTGCTGACGGCGGTCAGGTAATCGTTTCTGGAATTCCAAATGGAGGGTCGGTTGATTTAACAATAACTGATGCTGTTGGTTGTTCAATTGAAGTAACAATAGGACCGATTGATGCTTCCGCATATTGCCCTTCTTGTGGAGCGGATGCCGGCACAGTATTAGTTACTCAAACGGGGAATGGTTCAACGATAGTAAACAATGGAGTTGATGCGAGTCCCTTTGTTCTTTGTTATAATGATGAAATATCATTAGAAACACAAGGAGATTATACACTGCCTCCTCCTGCAGGGCCGCCTTGGACAACACCTGCATTAATTTATATCATTTACACTTGCCCTCCAAGCTCTCCAGACCCGAATACAGATCCATGTTACACTGGCGTTGCCTGGACCGGGGAGAACTTATCTGAAACCAACGATGGGTCTTTATTGGGGATTCTTGAAACAAATTTTGGAGTTACTAGTACGGATAACGAATTGTGGTTTGTGCCTACGGTTATTGATGATGTGGACCTTTGGAATCTCGATAGTAATGGAGACGGTTGTTTTGATCAAGGCTTCCCTATACAAGTCACCTACCTTGAAGAAATAACGGCTTCTTCAATGGTTTTTTGTGGAGGAGAAGTTGACCTTTTTGTCACCGGGGGTTCCCCGGATTTTTATCCAGAAGCTTACACAGTAACCAATAATGGATTAGGAACATTGGTTGATAATATTGGACTTGCTTCAGGAGGAACCTTTTCTATAACGGGTTTAGGATTTGGAGATGCTTATGATGTCACTATTAGTGACCCTAATGGTTGTTCCATTAATGTCACAGGAACGTATAATTATACGGACCCCGTTCCATCAATAGTGAATTTACAATCAGACTTTTGTTTGAATGATTCTCAGGACTCTTTTGAGCTATACATAGACGGGTCTCCAGCCTTAACCGGTTTAGGAGGCAGTTCCTGTACTACCCCAACAGCAACGGCTTCAGGAGATGATTACCTTAATGTAACAGCCAATATTGATTTATCTTGTGCTTCAGGATATACAATTACTGGAGCAACGTTAGATTTTAGCTCTGTTGCTAATTGCACTGCTTGGTCTTTTTTTGATATTGTGGTAAATGGAACAACCGTATCCACGGGTTTATGTGACGCTTCGGGTTTTGATTTAGCACCATTTCTACCGTTAAACTCTGTTCAGGTAGTTTCTCAAGACAACGACGGTTGGATTGATCCTGTGGAGATTTCTGCCTTTGTGAATCTTCAATACTCCAACACAAACTCTGTAACTATTACAGGAACAGGGGTAACAGATAATGGAGATGGAACAGCGATATTTACTCCAAATATTTCTGGTACACAAATTATAACTGGTACGATTGTTATTGCAGGTTGTTCCTACGATATAACACAAAGTGTTACTGTTCATCCATATCCGGTATTGGCTCCTTTATCTACTGTAAGTGTTTGTGATGGAGCAAATCTTGACCTTAATGCAAACCTGCCTTCAGAAACAGCGGGTGTTTCAGGTTCTGGTCAGTGGTATACAGGAACAGACAATACTGGAACACCAGTAACTGGGACTGTTACGGTTAATAATGGGGATCAGTTTTATTATGAATACATCTCAACTTTAGGGGGTTGTATTGTGGGAACTGTTTTGGATGTGATTGTTGACGTCGCTCCTATAGTTTCCGGATCCTTATTAAACAGTAGTATTGAGGGCTGTGGAATTGGAGACGCTCCTGTCCCGGCAACGAATGTCTCAGAATTAGAATTTATTGGAGATCCTGGAGACCCTTTAACGGTTAATGATGATGTTACAATTGATGCGGACTTAATTGTGACTTCTTCTGATCAAGTTAACGGCTCTTGTCCAACAACAATAACGAGAACGTATACCATTACAGACGATTGTGGCAACACGATGAATGTCACTCAAACGATCACGGTAGATGATGTTACGCCACCTACGGCAACGAATCCTGCACCAATCAGTGTAGA
>Ga0209251_1000923_pt1 | contig 24654 bp, 23 predicted proteins | sample SaaInlV_100m_DNA_6_FD_184665 | JGI IMG/M metagenome (GOLD analysis project Ga0209251, IMG submission 184665) | Marine microbial communities from expanding oxygen minimum zones in the Saanich Inlet - Saanich Inlet SI073_LV_10m_DNA (SPAdes) (version 2) | ecosystem: Environmental > Aquatic > Marine... | reverse complement strand
TTATCTAATTAACTCCAGCCAGTAACTACTTTGACTTCAATGAACTCTTTAAGTCCAAGAGAGCCACCTTCACGGCCAATACCTGAGTGCTTATAGCCACCAAATGGAGCGCCACTTGCAGAGCTTTTTCCATTAACTTCTACGATCCCAGACAGTAATTTTTTAGACACTCTTTTTGCTTTTTCTTGATCTTGGGTTTGAACGTAATTGGTAAGGCCATATGGCGTGTCATTTGCAATTTTAATTGCCTCTTCTTCAGTATCAAAAGGAATCATGGAGAGGACGGGCCCAAAAATTTCAGTTCTTGCAACTGTCATTTGGTTATTAACATCAGCAAAGATAGTTGGCTTTACAAAGTAACCTGTCTCTAATCCTTCAGGCTTGCCAGTTCCTCCAGCAACCAAAGTTGCATTCTCATCAATTCCTGCCTGTATTAACACTTGAATTTTATCAAATTGAAGTTGAGATACAACAGGACCTAGATGCTTTCCAGACTTTGAAGCAATATCAGTATTTGTAGAGATTGCAGTTTCTTTAGCAATCGCAACTGCCTGATCATAAACTGAGCGCTCAACGAGCATTCTAGTAGGAGCATTACAAGACTGACCTGTGTTGTTGAAGCAGTGTCTTACGCCTCTCTTAACAGCTTTTTCGTCTGCATCTGCAAAAATAATATTAGCTCCTTTGCCCCCAAGCTCTAATCCAACTCTCTTAAAGTCGTCAGCAGCGTTATGAGAAATTAGTGCGCCAGCTCTTGTTGAGCCTGTGAAAGAAACCATATCAACATCAGGGTGAGAAGTCAGCTGACTTCCAACACCAATACCATCTCCATTAACAAGGTTAAATACTCCTGCTGGGCAACCGGCCTCTTCAAGCATTTCAGCAAAAATCATTGAGTCTAAAGGAGCAAGCTCTGAAGGCTTTAAAACCATGGTGCAGCCCGCAGCAATTGCTGGAATAACTTTTAGTGCTACTTGGCTTATTGGCCAGTTCCAAGGAGTGATGAGTGCACAAACTCCTTTTGGCCCATAAATTAATTGATTGTCCGAGTCGTCAAGTTGCTCTTCAAACTCAAATTTTCTAAGCTGGTTAAGAAAATCTTCAATCGCTTCTGTTCCACTAGGGGCTTGAGATGTTTTGGCAAAATCTATAGGCGCTCCCATTTCCATTGAAATAACTTCGGCCATGTCATCCATTCTTCTTTCATAGATTGCATAAAGTCTCTCAAGTAGTGCTATTCTGTCAGCTTTTGTTGAGGCAGACCACATTGGTAGAGCAGCCCTTGCAGCTGCAATTGCAGCATCAGTGTCACTTTGTGAGCCAAGAGAAATCACCGCACAAACTGTTTCATCAGAAGGATTGATGACGTCAAAGTCATTTTTAGTTGATGGCTCAACCCATTGCCCATTAATGTAGAATTTTCTTTTATCTAGCATAATTTATCTCCAATTAAGATTAGTAGAGGTTATCTTAAGAAATTTTTGATGTCAAGCAAAAATATGTATGCAACTGTATGTTTAGATGCTTGCTAATTTCTCAACCGATAATTTAATGTTATCCATGCTGGTTGCAAAAGAAAGCCTAACATAACCTGGCGCTCCAAAGGCAGAGCCTGGAACAACAGCCAAACTTAGTTTTTCAAGACAATACGTTGAAAACTCAACGTCATCTTTAAGGCCTATTCTTTCAATCAGTCCTTGAACTTTAGGAAAAGAATAAAAGGCCCCTCCAGATCTTGGACACTCAATACCATCTATAGCATTCAAACTATCAACTAGAAACTCATGGCGACGCTCAAAAGCCTCAACCATCATTGATATGAATGACTGATCACCTGAAATCGCTTCAAGAGCAGCAGCTTGAGAAATTGAGCTTGGATTAGAGGTTGACTGTCCTTGAATTTTTTTCATGGCTTTAATTACTGTTTCAGGTCCAGCAGCATAACCAATTCTCCACCCAGTCATTGCGTATGCTTTAGACACACCATTAAGAATTACAACTCTATCTTTAAGCTCTGGACACGCCATTGCAATATTAACAAAATCATCATCACCCCACCTTATATGCTCGTATATATCATCGCTTATAGTAAGAACGTGAGGGTATTTTTTCAAAACCTCACCAAGGGCTTTAATTTCTGATTCACTATAAACTGAGCCTGTTGGGTTAGAGGGACTATTAAGAACAAAAAGTTTGGATTTGTTGGTGATGCTAGCTTCTAATTGATCTGGAGTTATTTTAAAGTCTTGCTCTAAGCCAGCCTCAATAAATACAGGAGTTGCATCAGCAAGAATAGCCATGTCAGGATATGAAACCCAGTAAGGAGTTGGTATGATTACTTCATCACCTTCGTTAAGGATTGCTTGACAGAGGTTATAAAAAACTTGTTTGCCACCGCAAGAAACCATTACTTCATTTAAAGAATAATCTAATCCATTCTCTCTTTTAAATTTTTCACAGACTGCTTTTTTAAGTTCTGCTGTCCCGTCTGCTGGGGTATATCTTGTATCTCCAGAGCCGATTGCAGTAATAGCCGCTTTTTGAATGTTTACAGGAGTATCAAAGTCTGGCTCACCCGATCCCATTGAAATTATTTGTATTCCTTGTGATTTTAATTCTTTGGCTTTATCGCTGACAGCCATAGTCGCAGAAGGTTTAACTTTTTGTACTCGATTTGATAGGATAGTTGACATTTACTGTGCTCTTTAAATGGTTTAAAATTAAGGGTTTTATTTTAATCAAAAACTGCCGATAATGGCCAGAAAATTTCAGCTAAAATCGAATTTTTCACCTAAGGGTGACCAGCCAAAAGCTATTCAAACGTTACTAGACGGAATTGAGGCTGGAGAGAAGTATCAAACGCTCGTTGGTGTTACGGGTTCAGGCAAAACATTTACTCTTGCAAATGTTATTGAGAAGAGTCAAAAACCGAGTCTGATTATGGCTCCAAACAAAACTTTAGCTGCTCAGCTTTATAGTGAAATGAAAGAATTCTTTCCTAACAATGCTGTTGAGTACTTTGTGTCTTATTATGATTATTACCAGCCAGAGGCCTACGTTCCTGCTTCGGACACATTTATTGAGAAAGATGCATCAATAAATGAGCAGATAGAGCAGATGAGACTTTCTGCTACCAAATCACTTCTTGAGCGCAAAGACGTAATAATTATTGCAAGTGTTTCCGCTATCTATGGTCTTGGAGATCCTGAAAGTTATATGAAAATGCTGCTTCATTTAACTGTAGGGGAGGTTGCAAAGCAAAGAGAAATTCTGGCGACATTATCAAAGATGCAATATTCAAGAAATGACGTGACATTAATCCGAGGTCATTTTAGAGTTAAGGGTGAGGTAATTGATATATTTCCAGCAGACTCTGAAGAGCGTGCAATTCGAATAGAGATGTTTGATGATGAGGTGGAAAGCCTTTCATGGTTTGATCCTCTAACAGGAGAAAAACTAAAGTCTCTTCAAAGGGTTACTATTTATCCAAAGACACATTACGTTACTCCTAAATCAACCATATTAAATATCCTTGATGATATTAAGGTAGAGCTTGGCTTAAGAAAAAAAGAACTACTCTCTCAAAATAAATTAGTTGAAGATCAAAGGCTTTCGCAAAGAGTAGCGCAGGATATGGAAATGATGAGAGAGCTAGGCTATTGCTCAGGTATTGAGAATTACTCCCGCTATTTATCTGGAAGAAAACCAGGAGAGCCACCACCAACCCTGTTTGATTATATGCCCGAAGATTCTTTAATTATCTTAGATGAGTCCCACGTTACAGTGAGCCAAATAGGGGCAATGTACAATGGTGATAGGGCTAGAAAAACAACGCTCGTAGATTTTGGTTTTCGCCTGCCATCAGCTCTAGACAATAGACCACTTAGATTTGAAGAATTTTCTGAAAGGTTGAGCCAGTGTATTTTGGTTTCAGCAACTCCCGCAAAATTTGAATTAGAGATGTCAACTGTTATTGCTGAGCAAGTTGTAAGGCCAACCGGATTATTGGATCCAGGTATTGTTATTAAGCCCGTTGAAACTCAGGTTGATGATTTACTATCTGAAATTCATAAAAGGGTTGCCGTAAAGGAAAGAGTCTTAGTGACAACACTGACTAAGAAGATGTCAGAGCAGCTCAGTGACTACTTAAATGATCATAATATAAAAGTAAGGTATCTGCATTCTGATATTGATACTGTTGAAAGGGTAGAAATCATTCGAGACTTACGTCTTGGTGTTTTTGATGTTTTAGTTGGGATAAATCTTTTAAGAGAAGGGTTAGATATTCCAGAGGTATCTTTAGTTGCAATTTTAGATGCAGATAAAGAAGGTTTTCTTCGCTCAGAGCGTTCTTTAATTCAAACGATGGGAAGGGCTGCTCGAAATATTAATGGGAGTGTTATCTTATATGCTGACAGAATTACCAACTCAATACAAAGAGCAATGGATGTTACATCTGCAAGAAGAGACAAGCAGGAAGCCTATAACAAAAAACATGGAATAGTACCCATGGGCGTTGTGAAGCCGATTGTTGATATTTTAGATACAGACCTTTCAGCATCAGATATTGATGATTTAATATCTGAAACTATTCAAGTAAAATTATCTCCTGTTCAGCTCTCCAAAGAACTAAAGCGACTTGAAAAAGAGATGTATAAGTTTGCTGAGGATTTAAAATTTGAGCAGGCAGCAGACACTAGAAATCAAATAAAACGATTAAGAGATGGGCAATTTAAATAATATGACCTTAAATATTACTGAGATCTTCTACTCGCTTCAAGGAGAGGCAAGAGAGGTTGGAATTCCAACTGTGTTTGTTCGACTTACAGGCTGCCCTTTAAGATGTAATTATTGTGATACTGCGTATGCATTTAAGGGCAATAACCCTTTATCAATTGAGCAAATATTATCTGAGATCTCAAAATATAAAACTCACTATGTATGTGTTACGGGCGGAGAGCCAATGGCGCAAAGTAATTGCCTTGGATTGTTGGATACTTTGATAGAGAGCGGATACAAGGTTTCAATGGAAACAAGTGGCAGTATCGATATTTCTCAGGTAAATGAAAATGTATCTATTGTGATGGATCTTAAAACGCCTTCATCAACAGAGCAACATCAAAATAGATATGAAAATATTGCGCTTTTAGAAAACAAAGATCAGCTCAAGTTTGTTATCGCTTCAAGGTTAGATTTTGATTGGTGTTGCAGTATTTTGGAAGATCATGAGATCTTATCAGATGTCCTGTTTTCACCGGTTTATGAAAGTTTAAAGCCAGCAGAGTTAGCAGATTGGATTTTAGAGAAGCAACTTAATGTTCGACTTCAGGTGCAACTTCATAAGATTCTTTGGGGCGACGAAAAAGGAAAATAGTTAACCTTTAAAATCTCTAGTCTAGAACTAAAAGTTAGTAAACTTTTAAGTAGAGATGGTTCCTTCAATTCTAGCCTTTGCTTTATCAATTGCGACATGATAGTGAGGATCTTCCAGGACGTTGACCTCGACTAAATGTTTTGCTGTTTTTAGAAGCAATCTACACTCTTCACTAAGATGAACTAAATGAAGAGTTTTTCCTGCTTTTTGGTATCGATCAGCAAGCTTATCAATTGCTTCAATTGCAGAGTGATCTATCACTCTTGAATCCTCAAAATCTATGTAGACATTTTCAGGATCTTCTTTGGGGCTAAAGATCGCATGAAAAGTATTGATTGATGCAAAAAATATTGCGCCATGGAGCCTGTATGTCTTTTTCCCATCTGACTCAACTTCTTCAACAGACTGTATTTTTCCAGCAGACTCCCAAGCATACGACAGCGCTGACATAATTACGCCAGTTATGACTGCAAGTGCTAAGTTATCTGTCAAAACAGTTATTACTGCAACAGATATTCCAACAATAATATCGGGCATTGGAACCTTACCAAATAATCGAAATGAACCCCACTCAAAGGTACCAATTACGACCATCATCATGACGCCAATTAGAACCGCAACTGGAATCATTTCTATGTACTTAGAAAGATAGAGTATAAAAAATAATAACACCACAGAAGCTACTATTCCAGAGAGTCTTCCCCTACCTCCAGACTTAATATTAATCAGACTTTGTCCAACCATTGCACAGCCACCCATTCCGCCAAAAAGACCGGTAACAGTATTGGCAACACCTTGACCAATACACTCGCGATTTGGTTGACCTGTAGTTTCCGTTAAATCATCAATTAAGTTAAGAGTTAATAAGCTTTCAATGAGCCCAACTAGGGCCATAATCATTGCGTAAGGAAAGATGATTTTAAGCATCTCAAAATCAATTGGAACATCTGGAAAATGAAATGGAGGAAATACACCACCAATAGGGGCAATATCCCCAACTGTCCTAGTATCAAGCCCTAAAAATAATACAGCCACTGTTCCAATGACAATTGCAACTAGAGTTGATGGTACTGCGCGAGTTAACCTTGGTAAAAAATGAATAATAGCCATGGTGATTGCAACAATGACCAGCATTAACATTAAAGGGGTTCCAGTAATCCACTCGCTGCCAACTTTAAATTGTTTTACCTGCGCTAGAAAAATGACAATTGCTAGGCCATTTACAAAGCCTAGAAAAACTGGGTGAGGAACAAGTCTTATAAATTTACCCATCTTAAATAGACCAAATACAATTTGAATAAGCCCGGTTAAAACGACAGCTGCAAATAGGTACTCCACTCCATGAATGGCAACTAAGGTCCCAATGACAACCGCTATAGCTCCGGTAGCGCCAGAGATCATTCCAGGCCTTCCACCTATGATTGATGTAATGAGTCCAATAGTAAAGGCGGCATAGAGCCCAACTAGTGGGTTTAATCCTGCCAAAAGGGCAAATGCAACAGCTTCAGGGACCAATGCTAATGCTACTGTCAGTCCTGACAAGATATCGTTTTTTGCGTTACTGGGAACGCGCTTATGAATGAGCTTAAACATTATTTCCTTTTAGGTTGGCTTGTAACTAAGGCTTTTCAGCAGGTATTGACGGGGTAGTTGATGATACATCAGCATTTTGAGCGCGATGTCTAAGTGCATGATCCATTAATGTAATTGCTAGCATTGCCTCCGCAATTGGGGTTGCCCTAATGCCGACACAAGGGTCATGTCTGCCAGTGGTACTAATTTCTGTTGCTTTACCCTTTTTGTCAATGCTATCTGCAGTAAGTCTTATGCTTGAAGTTGGCTTTAGCGCAATAGAAACTAAGAGGTCTTGACCAGAGCTGATACCACCAAGGATCCCCCCAGAGTTATTTGACGTAAATCCTTCAGGAGTTATTGGATCCCTATGAAGCGAGCCTTTTTGGTTAACAACACCAAATCCAGCACCGATTTCAATGCCTTTTACAGCGTTGATGCTCATCATTGCGTGAGCAATATCAGCATCAAGCCTATCAAAAATCGGCTCACCAAGTCCTGTAATCATTTTGCTAGCAACGATGTTGATTCTTGCGCCAATTGAATCACCTGACTTTCTAAGGTTATCCATATAGTCTTCTAGTTCATTTACTTTACTGGCATCAGGACAAAAGAAAGGATTGTTGTGAACCTCCTTCCAGTCAAAACTTTCAAAAGAAATTGGTCCCAGTTGGGCTAAGTACCCTCGAATTTCAATGCCATATTTTTCTTTTAGGTATTTTTTAGCAATGCCACCAGCTGCAACTCTTATTGCAGTTTCTCTAGCAGAAGATCGACCACCGCCACGATAATCTCTAATTCCATATTTCTGTTGATACGTAAAATCTGCATGACCAGGCCTAAAAGAGTTTGCAATTTTTGTGTAGTCTCTTGGTCTTTGATCGGTATTTTCAATCAAAAGGGCAATAGGAGTTCCAGTAGTTACACCTTCAAAAGTTCCAGATACTATTTTGATTGTATCCGACTCTCTTCTTTGAGTGGTGTGTCTTGAGCTTCCTGGCTTTCTAAGATCTAGATCACCCTGAAGATCCGCTTCTTTAAGTTTCATCCCTGGAGGGCAGCCATCTACAATACCCACAAGAGCATCACCATGACTCTCGCCAGCGGTTGTTAGTGTGAATAGTTTTCCAAATGAATTGCCAGACATTGCCTATTGATGTACGTTGCTTAGATGGCGGATATTATACCAGTGACAGTATATATTTCGAATAAGATTAATTCAGTGGCTAGTTAATTAGCTACTTTTAGAAGATATTGTTAACTATTAAATAGAGTTATCTAAGAAAGTCATCAAAGTAGAAGTAGTTAACTCCAGACTTGTTATCAGCTTTTAAAACCATAGTTTTAGCAAGGGATTCGGCTTTAACGCTTCTGTATTTGCTTGCAGTTCCAATTAAAAAAAGATCCATTATTTTTGCAAGATTTATTGCGATTTTTTCAGCTAGTCTTTTTTCAGAGCGCTCTCCAACTAAAAAACTAGGCCTAAATATATTAACTGTTGAAAAGCCAATACGTTGAATGGATTCTTCAAGTTCACCCTTTGTCTTTAGATAGAAATTTTTTGAAGAACTGTTTGCACCTATCGAAGAAATAAGACTCAATGTTTCAGCGCCCGATTCTTTGGCTTTTCTAGCAATACTAAGGCAGTAATCTATATCGACTTTTCTAAAATTCTCTTTACTTCCAGCAGTTTTAATTGTTGTTCCAAGACAAATAAATACATTATTACAAGAGGGCAGAGAGCCATTTTTTTCAAAAGCATCAAAATCAATAATCATCTCTGTAATGTTGGGCGGAAGGTTGGGAATTGATCTTCGAGTTAGAGCAATAGCGCGCTGTTTTTTATTAGACAGAACTTTAATGACATTTCCGCCTACAAGGCCTGTAGAACCAACAATAATTGAAGTAGGCACTGTCAGAAGTTTTTAAACACTAGTTTGAATTTATTAAGGTAAAGCTATTTCAATGCTGTCCATGTCTTTATCAACATCAATTTTCATTTTGTCGAACTTAGGGGCGCCCATTCCACTAAATTGATAAAAGCCTGCTGGCTCCTTAGGGATAAAGAAAAAGAAGTCCAATTTACCATTACCGTTTTCATCTTCAAATGAAGCTAAAGCGTATGGACCCGAAGGAACTTCCATGCTCCAAGAAACATCACAAGTACCGCTTTTACTTGGCTCATAAATTTTTTCTTGACTATGATTCATTCCCTTCCACCCCGACTCTTCATAAATAAGAACATGGACTGCATTTTTAGTTGAACATCCAGTAACAGTTCCGCTAACAGTGTGCATATGACTATCAGCCATGGCCTGCACTGCAAAAAAGGTTAAAAATACAGTAAATAAACTAAAATTTATATTCATGATTGAGTGTAAGTAGATTAAAAATAGCCTATCAGTGTAGACAATACTGTTGAGATTTTAGTGAATTTTTCATGAGTTTTATATGAAAATTTATATTTAATTAAGATTTATTAGTTTGATTAATAACCATCTTCTTCAAAAAAATCAATCACAGAGTCGAGACCACCATAGTTGATAATTACATCACAATTCTTTTGCAATAAAGGTTTGGCATGGTAGGCAACAGAGACGCCGGCAATTTTCATCATTTCTAAATCATTAGCGCCATCACCAATAGCAATGACTTGCTCTCTTTTTAGTTGGTAAAGCGCACATAGCTCATCAATATAATTTGCTTTTTCATTGGCATCAATAACTTTTCCTACGACTGCTCCAGTGAGGGAGTTATTAATTACCTCTACATTGTTGGCTCTATACGTATCAACTCCCAAGCTGTTATGAAGGCGTTCAGCAAAATAACTCAGGCCACCTGAGATAATGGCTGACTTTATACTAATTGATTTAAAGAAGCTAATTAGCTCTTTGGCACCAGGGCTTAATTTTAAGGAGTTGTTGTAAACAGATTCAAATGCTGACGTGTTAACTCCTTTAAGTATTGACACTCTTTTTTTAAAGGACTCAGTAAAGTCCAACCTACCCTGCATTGCTTGTTCAGTAATTAAAGCAACTTCACTTGAAATTCCTGACGCTTTAGCAATTTCATCAATCGTCTCAATAGTTATTAAGGTTGAGTCCATATCGCTAACAACTAACTTAATATCTGCAAAATTAAACCTCTTTTGGTATAAATTTATATCAACTGTGTTTTCAAGTCTTAATTTTTCAATAGTAAAATTAAAGTTAGTGTGGATTCTAAAGTGATTTTTTCGCTTTTCCAAGTCGCCTTTAAGACTCCTTGTAAGCTTTTCAGCAATAATTAAATCTTGGGAATGGATTATGAGTGTTTCCATTAATAAATGAGTGATTTGTTAAGGTTGTCAGCATTAATATTTTACAGGATCTGATATTTTTTTAATTTCATATTTAGTCACTTTATCTAAAATTCATAATTTAAATAATGTAACAAATTGACATAAAAGGTAAATTTAAGTTTATTTTGGCTTAGGTATAATCAATCACAATTTATAACCAACGAAGGTTATTTTTCCTAAAACATCGACGTTCGGATGGGCTTATCAAGATTGAGCATAGCTGAGCGTTTTTTAACTTTAAAAAAAGGTTTAAAGCTATCTATCTATTATGACACAAACATATAATTTTAGTGCTGGGCCAGCAATGCTTCCTACTTTAGTACTTAAAAAAATTCAGCAAGAGCTTATTGAGTATGGAAACTCTAAAGCTTCAGTAATGGAAATTTCACATCGAGGAGTTGACTTCATGGAGGCTGCTCAAAAATCTGAAAAGGATTTGAGAGATCTTTTAAATATTCCGAGTAATTACAAGGTTTTGTTTCTTCAGGGTGGCGCCTCTGCTCAGTTTTCAATGGTTCCAATTAACCTATTAAGAGGAAAGTCTAAAGCTTGCTATGCAAATACGGGACACTGGTCAGTAAAAGCAATTGCTGAAGCAGAGCGCTATTGTAAAGTTAATGTTTGTACAGATAGCTCAGAGAATAATTTTACTGATATTGAAGATTTTCAAAATTGGAATGTTAATTCTGATTCTGCATATCTTCATTACACCCCAAATGAAACAATTGCTGGGCTAGAGTTTGATTATATTCCTGAAGTTGATATGCCATTAGTTGCTGATATGTCCTCAACGATTCTTTCTCGAGAGATTGATGTTTCTAAATATGGTGTTATTTATGCAGGAGCTCAAAAAAATATTGGACCTGCTGGCTTAACAATTATTATTGTAAGAGAAGACTTAATTGGTAACGTAGTTAAAGGACAGCCAAAACTCTTTGACTATTCAACTCAAGCTAACAATGAGTCTATGTTTAACACTCCTGCAACCTTTCCATGGTATGTTGCTGGACGCGTTTTTGAATGGCTTAAAGAGCAGGGAGGCTTGAGTGTGATTCAAAAAATAAATCATACGAAAGCAAAAACACTTTATAAGGTGATTGATAACTCTGATTTTTATTCAAACCCAGTTTCAATTAAATATCGCTCTTGGATGAATGTTCCATTTTTATTAGCAGACGATAGTCTTAATGGCTTATTTTTAGAGCGCTCAAAAGAAGCAGGGTTACTTGCACTGAAGGGTCATCGAAGTGTTGGAGGAATGAGGGCAAGCATTTATAACGCAATGCCTCAAGAGGGCGTTGATGCCTTAGTTAATTTTATGAGTGATTTTGAAAAGGATTTTGGGTGATGCTTAAAGTACAAGTTTTAAATAACATTTCCTCTCTAGGTTTAGATAAATTTTCTAGTGATATTTATGATGTTTCAGTAAAAGATAATAACCCAGACGCCATTCTCGTTCGAAGCGCCAAAATGCATGAATTGGAATTTGGGAAAAACCTTAAAGCTGTTGGCCGTGCCGGAGCTGGGGTGAATAATATTCCACTTGAAAAAATGAGTGACAAAGGAGTTGTGGTATTTAATACACCAGGTGCAAATGCTAATGCCGTTAAAGAGCTTGTTATTTCTTCAATGCTTCTTGCTAGTCGTAATATTTGTCAGGCATGGAACTATGTAAATAATTTACCCCTTGAGGATCTTAAGGCAACCGTAGAGGATGGAAAAAAACAATATTCAGGCTCGGAATTGCCAGGAAAGACATTAGGAATTGTTGGTCTTGGTGCTATAGGTGTTGAAATTGCAAATGCAGCTAGCATGCTTGGTATGGACGTTATTGGATTTGACCCATCAATTACTAAGAAGAATGCTTGGAAAATTTCTTCTGAAGTTGAAGATGCTGCTACTCTTGAAGAATTATTTTCCAAGAGTGATTTTGTTTCTTTTCACGTTCCCTTAATTGATGAAACTAAAAACTTATTAAATGAAAAACGTATTGCCTTGTTACCTGAAGGCTCAGTAATAATTAACATGTCAAGAGATGGGATTGTTGATGAAGACGCATTAGTGAAAGCGCTTGATTCTGGCAAAGTCAAGTATTACGTCACTGACTTTCCAATTAATGATAAAAAAAATCATGAAAGAGTCATTGCACTTCCCCATCTTGGCGCTTCTACATCGGAGGCTGAAGATAATTGCGCAGTGATGATTGCTAAACAAATTAAAGATTATCTTGAAAATGGAAATATTGTTAATTCTGTTAACTTTCCTGACGCTAGGATGCCGAGAGCAGGTGAAGAGCGATTAGCTATTACCCATAGAAATATTCCGAATATGGTTCGTCAAATAACCAAAGCTATAGCTGAGGAAGAGGCTAATATTCTTGATATGATTAACAAGTCTAGAGGAGATTTTGCCTACACACTTATTGATCTTGAAAATGAAATTTCAAATACTGCTATTGAAAATATACAACGAATTGAGGGGGTTTTGACAGTAAGAGCTCTTTAATTTTGGTGCCCTGGTCAAGATTCGAACTTGAGACCCCTCGCTTAGGAGGCGAGCGCTCTATCCAGCTGAGCTACCAAGGCAAGGGGTATATTATTGCCACTTATGAGTAATTATTCAAGTGATTATTTGATTAATAATATAATTAGAATTTAAGTAGTCAATATTTATCCTTTCAAGATTGCTCTCTTTAACTAGAACTAATGACGGGAAGCCGCTTATTGGCATGGTTTTTGTTGTGTGAATCTGATCAAGAAGAAGATCATTAACTTCACTCGATTTTAGATCCTCCTTAAATAAGTCTTCATTCAGCCCTATATCCTGAGCAATGTTAATTAATGTATCTTCATTTGAGGGATTTAGGGCATTTAGGTAGTAAGCTTTTTGGATTCCTTCAGTCATTAAAGCTTCAAAATCAGGGTGCTGTTTTTTTGCAGCAATAACAGCTCTACAAGAGAGATATGTTGAGCGCTTGGGCTCATTGAGAGTCCAAAAATCATAATTAAATTCTGTACCAGGAATATTTTTTTGAATTTTTAGCCAATTGTCTTGAATGTATTTTTGAGTGTCTAAGGGCATTGGTAAGTCGCTATCAGGAGCTAATCCACCCAATAGGTAATAAACATTTATATGACTTGGTAATTCTTTTAAAACTTTATGCCATGTTGACTTAAATGCCCAGCACCACGAGCACATTGGGTCATGAATATAATATAAAGTATTGTTAACTAATTTCAAAAATATTTCCAAAAAAGTATATAATTTACATTATAGGGGTTAAACATTATTGGAGCATACTTATGCAAGCGATCTTAAAAATTTCACTAATTTCTTTATTTTTACTTTCATCTCATTTATCTTTTGCAGGAAGCTTTGTAGATTCTGCGACTGTTACTTCAGTTGAAAAAGTCTATAAAAACTATAGAGTTGATGAGCCTTATCAAGATTGCTATATTCAGGAGACTGTCCAACAAAATACTGGTGATGGTAGCGCGACTAATGAATTATTTGGTGCTGTTCTTGGAGGTGCTATAGGTAACAAACTTGGAGATGGTGATGGAAAGGATGCTATGACTCTTTTTGGGGCACTTATGGGAGCTTCAATTGCGAATGATGCAGAAAAAAAAGCTAACACCAACGGACAAAAAATAATTAGACAAGAGGTTTGTGAAAATAAAACTAGACAAGTGATTGAGAAAAGGCTAAGTCATTACTTGGTTACAGTCGACTATGCTGGTCGTGATGTTAGTTTTAAAACCAATAGAAGGCCTTCTAATGATGTTATAAAAATTGAAGTCACTGTTGACGGTCTTGGAAACTAATCTGTACTAGCTGAGTTTGAAGCCTTAGTGTCTCTCTTTATCTTTTATTTATTAATAGCAACTGTAATTTTAATTACAGTTGCTTTCTTTTATGTTTCCTCTATAGCAGCAACCCCTCCAAAAGGAAGAGCTGCTGATTTATCTAAGGAGCTATCTTTAAAATCTGGTCGCGTTATAGCCTGTATTGGTGACTCATTAACACATGGAAATATTGGAGAATGCTGGGTTGAAAGCCTCCGTAATGAATATCCCGAAGATACAGTTCTTAATGAGGGTATTAATGGAGATGTAGTATGGCAAGTAAATAACAGGATAGAGTCAATTATAAATTGTAATCCTGACATAATAATTCTTATGATTGGTTCTAATGATGTAATGGCTTCTTTCAATAAAAAGTCAGGGGAGCGTTACAAGTCGAGTAATAAATTGTCTGAAATTCCAACTTTTGAAAACTATCAGAAATTATTACCCAAACTTCTTGATAAACTAAATGGGACATCGAAAATTGCCCTATGCACACTTCCACCTATTGGTGAGAATAAAGATTCTGCAATTAATGAGCATGTAAGAAAATTTAATGACTTCATAGAGTTAACAGCAAATAATACAAACATTAACCTTATTCCAGTCTCAAACCTTTTATGGGATGAATTATCTAAAAGAACTTACCCAGTTAAAAGTGATTATGATCCAAACTCACTTCCAATTATTAGAAGAATTTATGGTGGAATGATGCACCACTATATTTTTAAAAAATCATGGGATGAAATAGCTAAGTCAAAAGGGCAATGGCTGCTATTTGATCAAATTCATTTGGGTGGGCGCGCTGCAAAAATTTTATTTAATGCGACTAAAAAATATATTTCTTCAGTTTAGTTATTGCCCTTATCTATATAATAAATACAGTCATAAATTTACTGTAATAGCCTTTTTTTAAATTATTAAAAATTCATGAAAGATATTAAAATTGAAGATCGTTTAATCTTTGCATTAGATGTTCCTGAAGTTTCAGAAGCCAAAAAAATTGTCGCAGAGCTTGATGACAGTGTTAACTTTTATAAAATTGGTATGGAACTTTTAATGACAGGCCAATATTTTGAATTACTAGACTGGTTAATTGCAAGAGACAAAAAAGTCTTTGTTGATTTAAAATTTTTTGACGTTCCTGAAACGGTTGGTAGAACAATTGCAAGGCTTAGTGATTATGGCGCAACTTTTGCAACTATTCATGGCAATCAAGCCCTAATGGAAAAGGCTTCTGAGAATAAAAATAATTTAAAGATCCTTGCTGTTACCGCTTTAACAAGCTTGGATAGAGGTGACTTGGATGATCTTGGTTTTCATTGCAATGTTAAAGATTTAGTTATTTCAAGAGCTAAAAGAGCTTTTGAGGCGGGATGTGATGGAATTGTTTCTTCTGGTTTAGAGGTGCCATACATTCGTGAGTATGTTGATAATAAACTTATTGCAGTAACTCCAGGCATTCGTCCGGTAGCTAATGATGATGATCAAAAGCGAGTAGTCGATGTTGCAACAGCTTTTAAGAGTGGCTCTGATTATATTGTAGTCGGCCGACCAATCAAGAATGCTGAAAACCGTTATGAAGCTGCAATTAACATTCAAAAAATTATTCGCTCTTCCTTCGAAGCAGTATAATTCAACACTTTAGTCGCGTAACTCAGTTGGTTAGAGTGCCACCATGACATGGTGGAAGTCGTCAGTTCAAATCTGACCGTGACTACCAGCCTTTTGTTTTTTTTACATAGAAAGATTTTTTTAGGATTAGTTTGAGTAAACTATAATGTGAATATGAAAAAAATACTTTTAATTTTATTACTATCTTTTGGTTTAATTGGCTGTTCTTCAATTAATCTTCCTTCACTTGAGCTTTCTACAACAAGCCCTTCTGATATTGAAACAGAAAAGATTCTTGCTCTAGATTTGTCTCATGATCAAAATCTAGTTGAAGCCCGTAAGATAGCAAATCCAAACATCTCTTTAGCAGTAATTAAAGAACTTAACAACAGATTAAATGAGGCTGAAATAAATCGTGTAGATCTAGAAAATATTTCTAAATATGCTGAAATGGTTAAAGTATCAGATGATAATTTAAATTTTATAGGGCCAAAACTCTCTGATACCAATGCAAGAAATATGTTTGGTAAAGTAGAAAAACTAGATTATTTTTTACGAGGATCTAAAGATAATAATGGCTTAATTCAACATAAACTTAATTTCTCAATTACATACACTTCGGATGAAAGAAGAAATTACTCTACAGCTAGTTACTGTGATAAATGGAATCGCTGTGACAATGAAAACCAAATGGATGTTACTTTAATTTCACTGAAGGCCTCTGGCTGCTCTTCTTTTGATTGTGACTATAATGAAATAGTTGAGTTTGACTTAAGTGAAAGTTTTCTGAAAGAAAATATGGATAAAACCTTTTCTATAGGCTTTAATTCAAAAGCCCTAATATCAGATAAAATCACTATTCCTTCAAGTTATCTTAAGGGTTATTTAAAGGTTGCCAATTAAGTATATTAAAAGTAATAATTAAAATATAAAGACAGTATTTACTTATTAGGTTTTTTGTTCACTTTGATAGGTTGCGTATCTTTGAAAATTATCTCTAGATAAGTTCTTTATTCTTCACATATTAAACACTTTATATTCATTTACCATGTGTAGAATCTTACGTTATTATATTTAAGTACAGGTTAAGCTTGTGATTCTAGAAATTTTTTTTGCTGCAGGATGTTTTTGGGGTGTTGAAAAAAACTTTGAAAATATTGAGGGTGTTGTTGATGTTGTTTCTGGCTACTCTGGCGGAAATTATGAGAATCCAACGTATCAGGATGTTCTCAATAATAGAAGAATTCAAAGCGAAAGTTTCCTTTCTGTTCTGAAAAACATTGGATTATCTGATGAAGAAAAAGCAGCTAATAAAAGTACCTTAATCAATCATACCGAGACGGTTAAAGTTATTTATGATACGGATAGGGTTTCAACTGAAACACTTCTGAAAAATTTTTGGGAGATTCATGATCCAACACAATTAAACAGGCAAGGTAATGATGTTGGAAATAACTATCGTTCTGCAATTTATTGGACTAATGATAAACAAAAAGAAATTGCAATTCGAACGGGTCAACTATACCAACAACTATTAAATGAAAAAGGTTATGGTGAAATCATGACTGAAATGGCAGCTTTAGAGAAGTTTTGGCCAGCTGAAGACTACCATCAAGATTATATACTAAGAAATCCGAATGGCTACTGCCCTGATCATTCTACGGGTGTTACTTTTATAGAGCAAGCTCAAAAAGAATCGTTGATTGTAGATATTTCACCCTTAGGTGGAAAAGAAATTATTGTTATTGGTCCAGAGGTTGAAGGTACTTGCTTATTTTGTCTTGAGTTCGAAAAACTAGTAACGTCAAAATACAAGGGAACGATCCCATTAAGGTCAGCTCCAGCATCTTCATTGAAAGGCTTTGAGCTAATTACAGAGACATGGGCTACACCTACTATTTTTCTAATAGAGAATGGAAATGAGGTTTGGGCACATCAAGGATTAATGTCTTCTGATGATTTTTATAAAGCTTTAGGTGAATTTAAGCTGGGTAAAGGTTCTGATGCTTTTAATGTTGCATTTAATAACGGCACAGATAGAAGGTTCTGCGAACAGTATGAGGTTTTTAAGAATACGCCTGACGGTATTTTTATAGATAAGCTTTCTGGAAGGCCACTTTTTGATACCGCGGACAGATTTGATTCAAAGTCTGGCTGGCTCTCCTTTACAAGGCCTGTTCGAAATGAGGTTTATGAAGTGCTTGATCTTAGTTATGGTATGACACGTACAGAAATTAGATCTGTAAGTTCTGATATTCATTTAGGCCATGTGTTTAATGATGGTCCTGACGGAATGCCAAGGTACTGTATTAATGCAACTGTTTTAGAGTTTGTCGCAAGAGGTGATGCTTAGAATGTAGAAAAACTGTAAAATAATTATAATATTTTAAAAACAATATTATTTAAATCCAAAATGAACAATACAGTTAAATTATTCAACATCTCCCTAAATAAAATCTTATTACTAATAACTTTTTCTTTTTTATTGCTATCTCCAGTAAGTTCTGAAGTTGGCTTGTATGAAAGAGGAATTGAACTCATAGAACAAAAAAATTATGAAAAAGCACTTAAAGCATTTGAATTAGGTGCTAAAACAGGTGACTTAAATGCAATGACTGCCCTTGGAATAATGTATATCACTGGTGTAGGTGTTGTTCAGAACGACACTAAAGGTTTTAAATATGTCCAAGATGCGGCAAACAAATCTCATCCAAAAGCGCAATATACTTTGGGAGCTATTTATTATCTTGGCGCTGGGGTAAATATTGACTTTAATAAAGCATTTAGCTGGATTAGTTTGTCTGCGGACCAAGGTTATTCAGATGCTCAGCATAATTTGGCGCAAATGTATGAAGCTGGAGAGGGAGTGTTAAAGGATTCTAAGAAAGCTTATGAATACTATCTTAAAGCTGCAAGGAATGATAATTTAGATTCCCAAGTTAAAGTTGCCCAGATGTATCAAGAAGGTATTGGAACTAAGAAAAATCTTGAAAAAAGTGCCTACTGGCTTAAAAAAATTGAAGAGTCAAGAGTAAAAAACTAATAAGCTAAGTTTTTCTCACTTGAATACTATGAAAAATAATACTGATAATATTTATGATGTGATAATTATTGGCGCAGGGCCAGCAGGGCTTAGCTTTGCATGCTCATTAGCTAATCAAGATCAAAAGATACTTGTGGTTGAAAAATCGCCTCATATTTCGATTTCAGACCCAAAGCCAGATGGGAGAGAGACTGCTTTAACTCATAATTCATTGAAGATACTTCAAAAACTTGGTGTTTGGAATCTTATTGATCAGACTAAAGTAAGCCCGCTTAGGGAGGCAAAAGTTTTTGATGGTGATTCAGAATCATTATTAAATTTTGAAGCAAATAAAACGTCAATTGATGCTCTTGGATATCTTGTTCCAAATAATATAATTAGGCTTGCTTTATATCAAAAAGCATCAAGTGCAGATAATATAACTATTATTAATGACTTAGCAGTTGACTCTCTTAACACAAGTTCTTCTAATGCTGAGATTACTCTTTCAAATGGTAAAACTATCAATTCAAAGCTTATAGTTGCTGCAGATAGTCGGTTTTCTGAAATACGCAGAAAGATGGGCATATCATCTACGATGAAAGACTTCTCTAAGGTAATGATAATTACTAGAGTCTCTCATGAAAATTCTCATAATCAAACTGCTCTTGAGTGCTTTAATTATGGCCACACTCTAGCGCTGTTACCCTTAAATGGTAATATATCATCTGTTGTTCTTACGGTCCCAACTGATGAGGCAGACGAAATGTTAAATATGGACGAGACGAAGTTTTGTGCACAGGCAAGTCATGGCTTTAATGGAATTTTAGGTGAAATGAAACAAATTGGTAAAAGGCATTCTTATCCTTTAGTTGGCGTTTATGCTCAAAAATTCAGAGCTACTCGTTTTGCTTTAATTGGTGATGCTGCAGTTGGAATGCATCCCGTTACTGCACATGGTTTTAATTTAGGGTTAAGAGGGCAAGACATTCTATCACTTGCAGTTATTAAGGCTGCTCAAAATGGTAATGATATTGGTTCAGACTCAGTTTTAAAGGAGTTTGAAAATAAACAGATACATTTATCTAGATTAATGTACTTTGGTACAAATGGGGTTGTTTCTTTGTTTACTAATGATGATGCCGTTGCTAAAAAAGTTAGAAAGTTAGTCTTAAAGTTTGCAGATCGATTTCCTCCAGTCAAATCAATGATTACAAAGCATCTAACAGAATCAAAAAAAAGTAATTTAATCCCTTTTTGAAGGAAATTATATGACAGGTGATTTAAGTAATTTAAGAAAAGAATATCTTAAAAGTGGTATCGTAAAAGGTGACCTTAAAAGTAACCCAATCCAACAGTTTTCCTTATGGTTTAATCAAGCTATTGAGGCTAATATTATTGAGCCTAGCGCAATGAGTCTTGCTACCTCAGATGACTATATAGGGATTAGGACCGTCCTTCTTAAATTTTTTGATGATAAGGGCTTTGTATTTTTTACAAACTACGAGTCTAAAAAATCAAAACAAATTCAAAACAATCCCCAAGCCGCTCTTTTATTTCCCTGGCTTGCCTTAGAAAGACAAGTCAAAATTATTGGAAGTGTAGAGAAAATAACAAAGTTAGAGTCTTTAAAGTATTTCTCTTCGAGACCAAAAGATTCCCAAATTGGCGCATGGTCATCCCAACAATCATCAAGAATTTCATCTAGAGCAATTTTAGTAGATCAGTTTGCAGTAATGAAAAAGAAATTTGCTAATGGAGAGATTCCACTTCCCGAATTTTGGGGAGGCTATAGAGTGGTTCCACAAAGTATTGAGTTTTGGCAAGGTAGAGAAAGCAGGCTTCATGATCGCCTCATATATGAGCGCAATGATGATGAATGGGATATTACTCGCCTATCGCCCTGACTAATTCGATTACTGGTTTAGTCTGAGGGTTTTTCCCTAGCCAAAAAGAAAACGAGAGTGCTGCTTGTTCTACGAGCATTCCAAGTCCATCACTAACTTTTCTAGCAGAGTTTTCATTTGCCCAATTCATGAAGGGGGTTTCTTTGCCATACATTAAGTCATAACAGAGGGCCCCCTCAACAACACCTTTTGGGATATTAGGGATATTTCCATCAATAGATGCACTTGTTGCATTAATAACTATATCAACTGGTTTGGATTTAATTTGATCCAATCCAAAGCCACAAACTTTCCCATACTGAAGAAACTTACTCGCAAGCTTTAAAGATTTTTCTTTGGTTCGATTTGCTAGTAATATTTTTTCGGGATTGCAATCAAGTATTGGCTTAAGGATTCCTTGTGTAGCACCTCCAGCACCAATAATTAGGATTTCTTTACCTTTCAAAGACTGGTTTAAATTATTTGAAAAGTCATTCACCAGTCCATCTCCATCAGTATTTTCACCAATCAGAATGTTGTTATCAATTTTTATAGCATTTACCGCCCCAGCAGCCTTTGCATTCGGTGTTAAGGTTTTTGATAGATTGTGGGCCTGAATTTTAAATGGAAGGGTAATGTTAAAACCCTGACCATCTGAATCAATAAACTTCTTTACTGTGCCTTGAAATTCATCTATTGGTGAAAGTATTTTTTCATATGAAATTTCAAGCCCAAACTCCTGAGAAAATTGGGCATGAATTATTGGAGATATGCTGTGATGAACTGGATTACCAATTACTGCATATTTGTTCATAAACTTTTAAGAAGCTTTTTCATCAGAATTTTCAGAATTTTCAGAATTTTTAATAGGTGCTTTTGTTGAAGCCTTTTTGACTTGTTTGCGGGCTGGTTTTTTAGTTGGCTTCGCTACAACATTCTCAGTTGGCTTCGCTACAACATTCTCAGTTGGCTTCGCTGCAACATTCTCAGTTGGCTTTGCTACAACATTCTCAGTTGGCTTCGCTGCAACATTCTCAGTTGGCTTCGCTGCAACATTCTCAGTCGGATTTTTATTGGAGTTTGCTGTATTTTTTTGGCTTCTATTTCTATTTTGATTTCTGTTCCTATTTTGGTTTGGATTGTTCTGATTAGCTTTAATATTATTGGCTTCATTAGAGCTATTTTTTTGAGTTTCAATAGCCCCAGTTTTCTGGCTATCTTGGGTATTTTGGTTCTGGCTTCTATTTCTATTTTGGTTTCTGTTTCTATTTTGGTTTCTGTTTCTATTTTGGTTTCTGCTCTGAGGTCTGCTAGTTTTTGACTCAGTAATTGTTTTTTTATCTGAAGAGAAAATTTCAGATAATTTACTCATAAATGAGACCTTCTTTTCAGGCATCTTTGTCGATGGGTGATTAGAAGACACAGCAGGAATATCAGGTTTATCAATATAATTTATTACATTCGGATTTTCTTGAGGCTTAGACACGCCTTGAAAGCTCTTATGATGAGAGTTTTTATCACCCTTTTGTTTGTTCATCGTGAAGTGAGGAAAGTGCATGTATTGATTTGGAAGAAGAGTAATCTTAATATTATGTTTATCTTCCATTTCAATTATGTTTTGTCTCTTCTCATTAAGCAAGTAGGTTATTACTTCAACGCTTGATTGAATTGTTATGTCATCACCATTTTTATTTGAATTTAGGTTGTCTTCTAGTTGACGAATAATTCTTAATGATAGTGAAGGAATAGTTGGATTTGTTCCACTACCATTACAAATTGAACAAGTTTTTCCTGTTGATTCAGCAACAGAGTTCATAAGTCTTTGGCGTGATAGCTCTAAAAGGCCAAACCTTGATATTGAGCCTATTTGAACGCGAGCCCTATCATTTGCTGTAGCTTTTTCCATTAACTTCTCAATAGCTATTCTATTGGATTCTGAAGCCATATCAATAAAGTCAATTACTACTAGGCCTCCAATATCTCTTAATTGAAGCTGTAACGCAATTTCTGATGCAGCGTCTAAGTTTGCCTTATAGGCAGTATCCTCAATACTTGTTCCCTTTGTTGCTCTAGCAGAGTTGATGTCTATTGCTGTTAATGCTTCTGTCGGGTCAAACACAATAGTTGCTCCAGATCTCAAAGTAACTTCTCTATTAAAGACGCTCTTAACTTGAGATTCTATACTCATGTGTGCAAAAAGAGAGTGCTCGGTAACATCAAAGAATTTAATCTTGTCTAAGTAATGAGGCATTACAAAGCTAATAAAGTCCCTGGCCTTTTGATAGGTCTCTAAGTCATCAATAATTACGCTATCGGTATCTTCTCTTAAAAAGTCACGCAACGCTCTAACAGTAATATCACTTTCTTGATAGATTAAGAAAGGATCCTCTTGCTTTTTAGTTGCAGTTTTAATAGATTTCCAGAGCTGAGTTAGGTGGTCAATCTCCCATTGAAGCTCACTAACGCCTCTTCCAGCACCCTCAGTACGAATTATTAGTCCAGAGTGCTTAGGAACATTAAGGCTTGGCAATAAGTTTTTTAAATCTTGACGATCTGATGCGCCAATTTGTCTTGATATGCCTGAGCTTTTAGGGTTGTTTGGTGTTAGTATCATGTAAGCACCAGCTAAATTAATGTAGGTACTAAGGGCAGCGCCTTTGTTACCACGCTCCTCTTTTTCAACTTGTATGATAATGTCTTGCCCTTCTTTAAGGACGTCACTGATAGTTAATTTGTCACCTTTAGGCTTAACGCCATCAGAAAAGAAAGGAGAGATCTCCTTAAAGGGTAAAAAACCATGCTTGTCTTTACCATAGTTAACGAAAGCAGCTTCTAAAGATTGCTCTACACGAGAAATCTTTGCTTTGTATATGTTGCCCTTAGTCTTTCTATTGAGGCTTGTCTCGATATCAAGGCCAGTAAGCTTTTGGTCCTTGACAATTGCAACTCGAATTTCTTCTTTGTGGGTTGCGTTGATTAAAATGTGATTCATTATGAAGTCCTATAATATCTGGACTATTGAGCACGTACAAAGCATCAATACTTACGTATTGAATGGGAATAAAGGTTTGATTAATAAAATTCATCAATTACTAAATAAGGTTTTGTATGTGGCTTCAATTAGCCCATAAAAAAATTAGTTCGTTACAATAGTTCTATTTTTTAGTTTGAAACAATTGTAAAAAAATTCTTGTTAGTCGAAAAAAAATGATCGACATATAGATTATACCACATTAAGGCTAAAGGGATTTGTTTACTGATTGAGAGTGCGACCCCCATCAACATTAATTATTTGACCTGTAAGGTAATTAGAGTTTGCTAAAAAAAGAACTGTATCTGCAATATCTTGAGGTGATCCTTGTCTTTTAAGAGCTATTCTTTCAAGCATAATACTTTTGTCTGATTCAGAAATTTCTGCCCCTTCTTGCGGCCATAAGATCGAGCCAGGTGACACTCCATTAACTCTAACAGAGGGAGCAAGTTCTTTAGCAAGGGTTAGGGTAAGCATTTTTAGGCCTGCTTTTGAAATGTTGTAGACCGAATGTTTTTTGAGTGGCCGGTCTGCATGAATGTCAATAATATTTATTATTGACCCCTCCCTAGATTTGAGCTTTTGACTTAGTCCCTTTGATAGAAAGAAGGGCGCTTTAAGATTAACATCTAATATGTTATCCCAATTTTCAGAGTCGCTCTCGTCTACTGATAAAGGATAGAAGACAGACGCGTTGTTGACTAATAAGTCTATTGATTCTATCGTTTCAACAATTGTGTTTATAGAATCAATGTTATTAAGATTACCTACTACTACTTTGGCTGATTTTTCTTTTAAAAGGTTGAGCTCATCACAAAGTAATTGTGCCTTGTCTTTTGATTGATTGCAATGAATGATTATATTAAAGTTATTTTTGTGCAGTGTTTTTGCTATTTGGGCTCCAATTCGAGCTGCACCACCAGTAATTAAGGCTGTTTTCATAGGTTTTATTAGTTAAGTAAATTGATTA
>Ga0209251_1000916_pt1 | contig 24700 bp, 31 predicted proteins | sample SaaInlV_100m_DNA_6_FD_184665 | JGI IMG/M metagenome (GOLD analysis project Ga0209251, IMG submission 184665) | Marine microbial communities from expanding oxygen minimum zones in the Saanich Inlet - Saanich Inlet SI073_LV_10m_DNA (SPAdes) (version 2) | ecosystem: Environmental > Aquatic > Marine... | reverse complement strand
CAGTGTTCCCGCCGCTGTGACGTCCGTTGAAGCGGGCTTGGAGAGCTCCGATCAGGAGTAGACATCCAACTGATCCATGCGCAGCCATACGTCTGGTACAGGGCGATTCCAGCGCACTTGGCCGTAGTCACCCTTCACGACAAGCAGTTCTCCAGGACCATCAAAGATGTAGTCCGGTGGTGTGGGATCACTGGCAGCAGCTTCGATACTGGAGGAATAGGCCTTCCGGTTCACTTTCACCAGTGCACCTTTTCGTAGGGCTGCCGGTTTGGCTTTCGCGGGTGCGCTGGTGTCGGAGTCGGCCATTTCAGGTCCAGAAGACATCAGCAGGCTAAAACCAACTGGATGAAGCCACCAACCCTGTGCACGATCACTTAGCCCTTTATTTGATGGCATTTGGCGGTCTGCTCTTGGCGGCAGTGCTGCTGGATGACCTGGCTGATCGCGTCAAATTGCCAGGAATTCTTCTGGTGTTGGCCTTGGGATTGCTGGTCGACAACGACTTGCGCTCGACCAGTGAGCCATTGCTGTCGCTCGTCAGGGCGGATCGGATCACCCAGTCGGCTTTGGTTCTGGTGCTCTTTTTTGGAGGGCTCACCACCAATTGGACGCGGATGAAATCTGTGATCCGACCAGCAGCTCGGCTCGCCAGTCTCGGTGTGTTGCTGACGGCTGGGTTGCTCACGCTGATTGGTGTGGGGGCGCTCATGGCCCAGGGGACATGGCAGGTGGGATTGCTGGCTCAGGTGTTGTTTGTTGGGGCCATGTTGAGCAGTACAGATGCTTCAGCAGCCCTGTCACTTTTACGACCACTGGCCGGTCGATTGCCTCAGCGGGTCCTCGATTTGATCGAAATGGAATCCACCATTAACGATCCAATGGCGGTGGTTTTGGCCAATGTTGCCTTGGCCTTAGCCGGTGGGACGGGTTTGGCCACAGCCGATTTGGTGACGGATGTGATCCGGCAATTCCTCTTGGGTGGACTGCTCGGATTTATTGGCGGCAGCATGATTTCCCAGCTGCTGATGGGCAGTCAATCGCTCACCCGGGGCTCCATGCTGCCGGTAGTGAGCTTGGCTCTCCTGTTGGTGTTGTCAGGGGGCACAACGTTGATGGGTGGAAGTCCTCTCTTGGCTGCTTATGTGGCTGGCCTTGTGCTGGGCAATAGCCGTGCTGCCGCGCAAGAGGTGCTCGAAGAAGCCCATTCCAGCTTCGCGAAGATGGCTGAGCTGATGCTTTTTTTATGTCTGGGCTTGGTTGTCGCTCCCCAAAATGTTGTTGAGGCTGCCGGTTGGGCACTCCTGCTGGTGCTGGCAATGCAGCTTGTGCGCTGGCTGATGGTGCAGCTGTTATTGCTTCGAGCAGATTTTCAAAGCAGTGAAAAACGCTTTGTGTCATGGACGGGTTTACGAGGGGCGGTTCCCATTGCGATGGCAATTCAGGCTTGGGCATCGCCCGTTGCCTGGGGGAAGTTGATGCCACCCCTCGCCTTAGCCGTGGTGTTGTTTGGCTTGCTGCTTCAGGGATTTGCCTTGGTGCCAATCGCGCATCGTTTAGGGCTGGTGTTGCCGTCGGAAGAATCGGAACCCACTTAGCCTTTCGTCCTGTGCAATTCCCGCCCCATGCGTCTGTTGCTGCTTGGCTGCACTGGCTTTGTTGGCCGTGAGCTGGTTCCTGCCTTATTGGAGGCGGATCATCAGCTCACGTTGGTAAGTCGACGCTTGGCTCGGGGCTATGAGGCAGAACGCGCCGATGGTCGAGTCAAGTGGTTGCAGCTAGACCCCGCTAAGTCTGTTTCGTGGCAAACACCTGAGCTGGTTGAGGCCCTATCCACCTCGGATGCCGTCGTGAATCTTGCCGGTGAGCCCATCGCCGAAAAACGTTGGACAGCAGTTCATCGCAAGGTGTTGGAAGACAGCCGCTTGGATACAACGCGCTTGCTCGTTGATGCGTTGGCGGCCTCCAAGTCGCCACCGTCTGTTCTGATCAATGCATCGGCGATCGGCTTTTTTGGCACCAGCCCCACCGCAAAATTTGTCGAATCCAGTCCGGCAGGGGCCGATTTCCTTGCTTCGTTATGTCAACGCTGGGAGACGGCTGCTGCCGCCGTACCCGATTCCGTCCGACAGGTGAGCCTTCGAATCGGCATCGTTTTGGCGTCGGATGGTGGCGCACTCGGAAAAATGTTGCCCATTTTTCGTACTGGCTTCGGTGGGCCGATTGGCACTGGCAAGCAATGGATGAGTTGGATCCATCGCAGCGATCTTTGTGATCTGATTCAAGCAGCGCTCACTGATCAGACTTGGTCTGGTGTGGTGAACGCGGTGTCCCCGGAGCCTGTGTCGATGGCAGCGTTCTCGAAGCAGTTGGGCCGAAGCCTCAATCGCCCCAGTCTTTTGCCTGTGCCCGGACCCATCTTGCAGCTGCTCCTCGGAGATGGTGCCAAGGTTGTGCTTGAAGGTCAGCAGGTGACCTCTGAGAGGTTGGACTCCTTGGGATTTAGCTTCCGCTACCCGACCCTTGTTTCAGCCCTCGCCGCTGCCACCAGCTGACGATTCCGCTCAAAACAGCCGCCATGATTAACAAGCTGATCGCTGGGGTGAATAAGGGCTGCCATAGCCGTTGAAAAAGATCCATCGGACCTGACTGTCCCTGGCTTTGGGCAACCACCGCCGCCACAAAAAATCCTGCGCCAAGAATCACCACCAGCACATTCAGCATCAAGAGCCGATCCAGCCAGCGTTTCCAAGTGGGTTCCGTTCCTGCCGTCATGGTGCTGTTGATGGGCAAAGGCCGCCAATGGCTGAAGCCATTCTCAGACCACCTCCGCTGCTGCCCAACCTGCGCTGTGCTTCGGTGCGGCACTGCTTTTGGAAGTCGAGGTCGTGATGGATTCGCTTCAGCAGCTTCAGGGCTAGTTGTGCAGAGGCAAAAAGGTTGTCCTGGCTGCCGCTGTCGCCAGGGGCGCAAAACACTGTGGGCCCCAGGAGGCGCCGCTGCGCTTCAGCAAAGGATGCTGTGAACTGGGGGCCCTGGCCTGCAAGTTGCAACACTGGCTTGGCAAGGCCAACGGCCTGCTCGGCTGCGGTGCCGGCCATGCTGATTACAAGATCGCTCTGTTGTAATACCGCCTGAAAGGCTCCGCGACGAACCCGAACGGCAGGAGATCCCTGGCGCTGAAGCAGACCATCGCGAAGTTGCCAGCCAACACCATTTGCACAACGCTCTAAACCCGTGTCATCAAGGCTCGAAACGAGGGCTAACTCAAGCGAAATCCCAATGTTGTCTGGGAGTTGATCACTCAGCCTGAGAAGCAATTGCAGATTGGCCTCTAGCTCTGGGCGACGGCTGCCAGGTAGAAGACCGATTCGCGGTTGGGTGTTGGTCAGCAACGATGTTGGTGGCAACACCGGGTCCATAAAGGGATTGCCGAGAAATTGCACCGGTCGTGCCAGCTGGTTGCTCAGATCGTCTGCAGTGAGTTGATCTCGGCTGAAAATGGCTTGAAAATTTTTGCCAGACAGCATCGGCCCACAGGGCCATGGAAGTCGAAGTTGGCCCTCGTAATGACTGGAATAAGCCACGAGATAGGTCGCCACTGGACGACGGGTGAGCCACGCAGCAATGACGGGAATCACGTCGCCCACCACCACGATCAGATCGAACCGATGGGCGTGTCGTAGGAGGCGGAGCAGACGACGCAGCAGATACAGAATTTGCCCTTGGATGAGTTCTGTGAGACGTCCCTGCAGGCTCGTGTATCCAATCCCGCCTGTGCTGAATTCGTGGCTGCTGCCCAGCAGAGGAATCGTGGCTTGGGAATAAGGGCGCCCCAGGCCGGCTAGTGGCAGAGCTGTGACCTCATGGCCGAGGGTTCGGAGCACACTCCCCAATAACGATCCGGATAGGTCTTCCCCGTGGCCATTACTGAGTAAAAGAATGCGTCCCATTCACCACATCCAGGTGGAAGGATCCGGAATGCCGTTGGCTTCCCTTGTCATTTTGATCCGTTGGGCTGCCTGGGCCAAATGTTTGTCGCGACGTTGATTGGCCCGTTCTTTTGCTGCGTGGCGGCTGGCCTCGGAAGGAAGTCGGGTGATCGTCCACATCCCGACCATTGTGCCAAGACTGCAATCAAATCAGTTCAGTACTCGTATCCAAAGACGATGTAATCACTGGAAAAACGAGTCGCTGGATTTAGAAATCGAGCCAGGCTTTGACTTTTTCAAGCGCTTTCCATCCCGGTTTCCGTTGTAAGCCGTCGTCAATGGATGTTTTGAGGTCGCCGGCAGCTTCCGGAGCAAAGGCGATCACCTGTTGAACTACCTGAATGTGGTCGCGCACTCCCTTGGATTTCGTTTCGAGTAGCGCCAGGCTGAGATTGATCCTCGCTTGAGGGTCTTGGGCATTGAATTTCACGGCGAGCCGAGCCGACCGCAGGGCGTCCTCTGGCTGGTCACAAAGCAATTGCAACCACGACAAACAAGTCCAGCCCGCTGATTGCCCTGGTGAAGCTTCGGTGATCTGAAGAAAGTCAGGCAGCACCTCAGATGCTGCCGCACCCGCCTGATAGCGAGCCATGGCCTGATCGAACAGGTTGTCCGCGGAGGACTCCATCGACGGTGAAGAGGTGTTGGATCTACTCAGATTCCCATGCGACTTCGTCGTTGCAATCAAACAGCGAACGAGCTTCCACAGCCGCAGGTTTGCGTGGCATTGGGATTGGTGAAGTTGAAGCCACCGCCGATCAGTGCGGTACTGAAGTCCAACTGCATGCCGTAGATGTAAAGCAAGCTCTTTGGATCACAGATCACACGGAAACCTTGGCCGTCGGATGATTCGTAGTCGTAGCTCTCGTCGTCGTCCAAGGTGTCGGAGGCAGGTACGAAATCCATCGTGTAGCTCATGCCGCTGCACCCACCGGAGCGCACCCCAACGCGCAGCACCTGATTGGTTCCCTGCTCTCCGCAGAGCTTGGCCAGCTGTTGCATCGCCGGTTCTGTAATCAAAATGCCCTTGCCGTCCTTAGCGGTATGGGCCGGCATCGTGGTGGGTGTGGTGGTCATCGTTGCCGCGTGCTCGACCCCCACTCTATGGAGGTTCATACATAGAGTCGACTGAGTTGAACGTCTCAAGGTGCGGGTCGCGATTGTCGGTTCCGGTCTCGCTGGCCTTACCGCTGCGGTAGATCTTGTCGATGCGGGCCATGAGGTGAACCTCTACGAGGCACGCCCATTCATGGGCGGCAAGGTGGGCAGCTGGGAAGACCCCGATGGCAACCACATCGAAATGGGGCTCCACGTCTTCTTCTTCAACTACGCCAATCTCTTCGCCTTGATGAAGAAGGTTGGGGCCTTCGAAAATCTTTTGCCAAAAGATCACACCCATTTGTTCGTGAATGAGGGAGGTGACTTGCGTGAACTTGATTTTCGCTTCCCGATTGGCGCCCCGTTTAACGGCTTAAAGGCGTTTTTCACGACACCTCAGCTCAGTTGGATCGACAAGCTGCGCAACGCCTTAGCGCTTGGCACCAGCCCAATCGTGCGTGGGCTGGTGGACTACGAGGGCGCGATGCGTACGATCCGCGCTTTGGATTCAGTCAGCTTCCAGGATTGGTTTGTGGGCCATGGCGGGAGTCCTGAGAGCATCCGTCGCATGTGGAATCCGATTGCTTACGCGCTGGGATTCATCGATTGCGAAGCGATATCGGCCCGCTGCATGCTCACGATTTTCATGATGTTTGCTTCGAAAACCGAAGCATCGAAGCTGAATCTGCTCAAGGGGTCACCCCATCGCTGGCTCACAGGTCCAATCCTGGATTACATCCAGGCCCGTGGCGCCAAATTGCATTTGCGCCATCGAGTGAAGGATGTTCAGTTCTCGGATGGTGAAAATCCTGTCGTGACGAGTCTTCTGTTGGGAACACCTGAGGGTGATACCACTGTTGAAGCCGACATCTATTTAGCTGCGTGTGATGTTCCGGGTATCCAGAAGCTATTGCCTGAGGCTTGGCGCAAATTCCCTCAATTTGAGGCGATTCACCAGCTTGAAGCCGTACCAGTGGCCACAGTGCAGCTGCGTTACGACGGTTGGGTAACGGAACTCAATGATGAGCATGAGAGCCAACGTCGGGATCTCAAGAACCCCACCGGTTTAAACAACCTGCTTTACACCGCAGATGCGGATTTCAGCTGCTTTGCTGATCTCGCACTCGCTAGCCCAGAGGATTACCGCAAAGAGGGTGAGGGGTCGCTTTTGCAATGTGTTCTCACACCAGGTGATCCTTGGATCCCTAAGTCGGTGGATGAAATTGTTGCCCATACAGATCGCCAGGTGCGGGCTCTTTTCCCATCAGCCCACAACCTCAAGCTCACCTGGAGCAATGTTGTGAAGCTGGCCCAATCGCTCTATCGAGAGGCTCCTGGGATGGAGCCCTATCGCCCCGACCAGCGCACGCCCATCGGAAATTTCTTTTTGGCTGGCAGCTACACGAAGCAGGACTACATCGATTCCATGGAAGGGGCCACGATGAGCGGCCATTTGGCGGCTGCTGCCATCCTTGATCAGCCGGTCAGGTTGGCGACCAACGCAGCGGTGGCCTAGATGGGACGTTGGCTAGAGAACACAGTGACAACGGAGGTCCAGGCTTCTGCAGACAAGGTTTGGGCGGTATGGAGCGACCTTGAGGCAATGCCGAAGTGGATGCGTTGGATCGAATCGGTGAAAACCCAGAAAGATGATCCGGATCTCACCGATTGGATTTTGGCTGCCCAGGGTTTTCGATTCACCTGGAAAGCGCGGATTACCCAGCGGGTGGAAGAGCAACAACTCCATTGGGCATCGGTCGGCGGGCTGCCCACCAAGGGTGCGGTGCGCTTTTATCCCCAGACGCCTGATTGCACGGTCGTGAAGCTGAGCGTGAGTTACGAACTGCCCAGGGTCTTGGCACCGTTGATGGAGCCAAGCATCTTGGGTGGGATTGTGACGAAGGAGCTTCAGGCGAACCTTGACCGTTTCCGTGATTTGGTGGAAGTCGTCGACTAATGCACGCTTGATGCATTCTCTTGGATGGCTGGTGCTTGCCCTTGGCCTTTCGTCCTGTGGAGACCAAGCGTCCATGGCCCCCTCTGCTGAACAAGACGTCCCACCTTTGGCTCTGCAGTCCCAGCAGAGCAGTGCAGCATCACCGCTGCCGCCGTTGATTCCCGGGGCGACCGGTTTAAAGCCACTACCGACAGCTCAGCAAGTTCAAGCTGCGGTCCCTTCGGGCCGTGCTGATCCTTTTAGCCCCCTACCGCTTGCAACTGGAGCCGACCAACCTTCGTCTGGTGGTTCCCGTTTGTTGGGTGTTCTCACTGTTGGCAAGCAAACGCGTGCGTTGTTCTCCTTTGGGATGAGTCGTGGTGAGATCTGTGTTGGTCCCCGCGGGCGATGTTCTCAGGATCAGCCCCTCGTTTTGCCTGAGGGTTGGTCGGTGTTGAACATTGATGGTCAAAAAGGGTGTATTCAGTTGGCTGAGAATGGAAAAGCTCAAGACTTGCTCTGTATCGCTTGAGTGCAGGCCTCCACTAATCCCTCAAGGTCGTGCGGGTCGGCTTCAGCATCCACTCGGCCGAAGTGCTCACGGCAGCTTCGGCTGGTTTGAGGACCGATCGACACCACGGCCACTCCGTTCAAATGTTGCTTCCATTCGCTTCCGAAGCGCTTCTCCATGAGCTGGGCGGTATGCGTTGCGGTTTTACCGCTGGTGAAAGCGATCGCATCCACAGCACCATCGGCGAGGGCCGTTGCGGCTGGTTCTGCCATGTGTTCTGGGCAGCGAGAGTCGTAGGCGGCAACCTCCACGACGCGCACCCCCGCTTCGCCGAAGGCATCTGCCAAGACCGTTCTGCCGCCCTGTTGAACCCTGGGCAGAAGCATGGTTAACCCCCAGCCGGATACAGGGAAATGATCAATCAAACTTTCAGCAACAAAGCTGGGAGGCACGAAATCGGCGGGGGCTCCTAGCTCCTCGAGAAGCCTTGCTGTTTTACGTCCAACGGCTGCAATTTTTAGGCCTCTCGGCAGCCGGCACAGGTTGCGCTGCTGTCGTTGAAGTCGTTGTTCAACGGCCAAAACACCATTGGCACTGGAAAACACCAGCCAATGAAAATTGTCGAGGTCTGCCAAGGCATCGTCTAGAGGCCCCCAGTGGTCTGGTGGAACGATCACCAGTGCTGGCAAGTCAAGAACGTTGGCCCCCTTGGCTTCCAGGAGTTCTTTGGCTTCTCCTTGCTGTTCGGCCGCGCGGGTGATGACCACGGTGCGGTGTTGCAATGGCTGGTCCGATCTCGAGGCGGGGAGGCTCACATCACCAGCTCCGCATCAAGTTTCACGATTCCTTGAACGTTGTCGCGCAGTTGGCGGGCCTCCTCGCTGCGACCTTGGGCCGCTAGGAGTTCTATCGCTTTGCGAAAACCGTTGCGAGCGGCTTCGATATCACCGCCGAGCAACCTGGCCACGGCATGGTTTTGATGGCATGCGGCGTTGTTGGGATCCAAGGCAAGGGAACGGCCATAGGCCTCGAGGGCCGAGGCGATCTCGCCTTTTTTGCGGAGCATTAAGCCGAGGTTGTACCAACCCAAGGCCACTTCCGGTGCCCGTTGCGTGGCGGTTTGCGTGAGTTGGATCGCCTCATCGAGTTGGTCTTGTTCCATCAATCGGGCTGCCAGGTTGAGGCGAGCACCAAGGGTGATGCGGGTATCAAGCGGGATATCTAGGGCTTGGCGATAGAAGGCAACGGCTTCGTCTGGGTCGGATTCGCTGAGCGCTAAACCGAGATGCAAGAGCAGTTCGTAACGCTCGCTGCTCTGGGCGGTTGCACCTTCAAGGCCTTGTCGCAACAGCGGGATGGCCTCAGACGCGCGGCCTTCGCTGATCAAGAGTCCCCCGAGCTTGGCGCTTGCGTACGGATCGCCAGGGTGTCGTTTGAGGTCGTCCTCCATCGCTTCACGCAGCCGATCGGCTTTGTCGGAGCCAGAGAGAAGTTCGGGTCTGTAACCGTCATGAAGGATGGCGGGTTCGCTGCAATTCGCGATACGCCACTGAGGCTCAGACGTGATGAGCGCCTGAACGCTCTCATCGATCATCGAGTGATAAGGGCGACTCCACTGGATGCTGGGATGACGTCGAAACAACCGACTGACGCTGGAGTAAGGAGCCATGGCCGCCCCGATCTCATAGCGAAGCAGGTTGATAACCAATACATCGGGCTGGGCCATCAGGGCTTTTAAAGACGGAACCACTTCAGGCCGAAGTTGTTCATCCGCATCCAGCACCAGCACCCAATCGCCCGTGAGGAATTTCAGGGCATGGTTTCGGGCAGGGGCAAAATCCCCAGGCCATTCCATCTGCTCGACGCGGGCCCCAGCTTGTTCGGCGATCGCCACGGTGCCATCAATAGAACCGGTGTCCACCACGACCATTTCATCGGCGAACCCCTTCACGGAGGCCAAGCAGGTTGCCAGTCGTGCCTCCTCGTTGCGCACGATCATGGAAAGGCTGAGCATCAGTTAGGGCCCTTGGATCGGCCGAGGTTAAAGCGGTTAGTCGGTGAAATCAGCGTTACAAGCTGCGGTGTGTGAGCGGTTCAGCAGACTTTTCAGCACTTGTTGTTGTGCTTCAGGCATTTGTCCTGGGCTGTAAGCAGCTGGTATGTCGGGCTTCAGAACGGTTCTTAACTGCTCCCATAGGTAAGGGCTGCCGTAGACGACAAGACCAGCCAGCCGATGGAGCTTTTGGAGCTGCTGCACTGCTGCCGACCATGGCTCGATGCTGTCTTGCGTGCCGCGAAAAGGATTGCCCCGCATAAAGAGTTGCAGAAGCACCGGACCCTGCCCGAGGCGTTCCAAGGCAAGGGGGGAATCCTGGTCTGGCTGCCAAGGAGAGAGGCCTTGACTGTGGATCACCAGGCTTTTGAATCCTTGCCCCTCGGGTAGGCGAAGCGCAGGCGCTGTGCCACTGAGAACAGGACAAGGAACGATGCCATCCACCCGAATCAGATTGATTCCTTGGCTGCAGTTGATGCCTGTGCTGGGTTGGAGATGAAGACAGGCAGCGACGAGCTCCTGTTCCAGTTGTCGTTCCGACTCAGATGGAAGTGGGGTGTCCTGTGCTGGTTTGAGTGGATGGTGCTTGTCGATTCGCTTCAGCGCTTGCCGCCGCCGTTGTAGGGAGTCCTCTAGACGCTGCATGGGCAGCCGTCCGCTGCGAAAGGCATCGCATAAACCGTCGATCGCTGCATCGGCATCGGCGGGCATCAAGATCAGATCCGCTCCAGCCTCAAAGGCCAACACCGCGGCCTCAGCAGCGCCGTAGCGCTTGGTGATGGCTTCCATCACTAGGGCGTCGGTTACAACCAAGCCGTCAAAGTGCAAGTCGTGTCTCAACAGGTTGGTGAGCACAGTTGTTGAGAGCGTTGCGGGATGGTTTTGATCCAGCTCTGGGAGTAACAGGTGGGCTGTCATCACACTGTCGACCCCCGCAGCGATCACCTCCTGAAAGGGCGGGAGTTCAACCGCGGCCAATCTCTCCTTGCTATGGGGAAGGACAGGTAGGTCTAAGTGGGAGTCGCTGCTGGTGTCTCCGTGGCCTGGGAAGTGTTTGGCACAACCCAGCACACCGGTTCGGCTGAGTCCGCGTTGGAATGCTGCAGCAAGTGTTCCTGCAGTGGCGGCATCTTCACCCCAAGCCCGCACATTGATTACCGGGTTGGCAGGGTTGTTGTTGACGTCGCAAACCGGTCCAAGTACCCAGTTCAGTCCGCACCGGCGCGCTTGGTCTCCAGTGCAACGGCCGTAGCGCTCGGCCAAGTCCAACGCCCGCTGAGGGTCGCTCTGGTACAACCGGCCGAGTGCTAACGGTGGGACGAGCCAGCTTGCCCCTTCAAAGCGTTGGCCAACGCCCTCTTCAACATCGGCACAGAGCAAGAGGGGTTGAGCACTCCATCGCCGCAACATTTCAGTTCGCTGCTGTAATTCCACAGCGCTTCCCCCCAAAAGGATCACGCCCCCGACGCCCCGATGCAGGAGACGTTCCAGGGTTGCGTTGTTGAGTTCCCAGCGTGGGTAGCGACGTTGTGGATCGGAGAGGTGGCCACTGGCTCGGACCACGATTAGCTCGGCAATCTTTTGCGCTAGTCGATCAATCGGGCTGCAGCTCATCGCTTCCCGGGGGGATTTCGCCGCGTTCTTGGCGTTGATCTTCGAGTTGGTTTAGGAGCCCAAGCACGGACGTTCCCTTCTCTAGGCCTCGATCCAATTGAAACTTCACCTCGGGTGCGCGACGCATTTGTAGACGACGCCCCAGTTCACCTCTCAGGTAACCACTAGCGGCTTCGAGCCCTTCCATCACTTCATTTTGGTCGTTGGGTTCACCAAAAATGCTCACAAAAATCTTGCAGTGTTGAAGATCCCCAGCCACTTCAACCGATGTGATGCTCACCATGCCCTTGTGCACCCGTTCATCGCGGATGCCATTGATCAGTAGTTCGCTGGTTTCTTTGCGGATCAGGGCTGCGACCCGCTCTACCCGTCGCCCCTGAGCCATTACGCCATCGGTACTCCATTCACCATGGCACGGAGCACGAACGAGAGGCTGATGAAACCACTGATGAGGGCTCCGATCATGGCCACCGCCGTCACCGGATTGCTACGTCTCTGGGCGAGGGGTTCAGCTACGGAGTTCATCACCCCGAGCGTGAAGGTCACCAAATAACGCGGATAACGGGTGACATTGAGGAAAAACTCCCGCATGGTGCTGGCGAGCTCTGGTTTCTGATAGCTACTCTGCCGGGCTTATGGGACCTTCGGTGATGATGGAACTGCACCAATTTCGCCATTCCGCTTTCTGCCTGAAGGTTCGGATGGTGCTACAGGCCAAAGGGCTCAGCTACCGGACGGTTGATGTCACGCCGGGTATCGGCCAGGTCGCAGTCTTCAGAATGTCAGGCCAGCGCCAGGTTCCTGTCCTGGTGGATGGCGACGTTGTGTTGGCCGATTCGTCTGCGATTGCTCGGCACCTTGAACAACGAGAACCCAGTCCAGCACTAATACCTGGCGACGTACGTGAAGCGGCTCAGGTGCAACTGATTGAGGATTGGGCCGATACAACATTGGCTGCAGCTGGACGCTCTGCTCTCGTTCAGGCGGCGGCCATGGATCCATCGCTGCGTGTTGCACTACTCCCCGATGATCTCCCTGATCCGGTGCGCACGGTGATGGGTGCGATCCCCGGTGGCTGGGTCGGCAGCGTTACTGAGTTGGTGAATCAGAACGAGCGTGCGGATTTGCTCACCAGCCTTGAGCAGTTGTCTGCATCCGTTCAACAAAGTCCCTGGCTTGTGGGAGATGAAATGTCCATGGCCGACTTATCTGTGGCCGCTCAACTGTCGCTGTTGTGTTTCCCGTCCTCTGCGGGTGCAGCATTGGCAGGGAAAGGGGTGCCTGGCTTGAGTGATCACCCCAAACTTCAGCCCCTCTTCCAGTGGCGAGATCAACTCGAGCTCAAGTTGATGGAGCGGACGCTGGAAGAGGTGTGAACCGCAGCTGGTAGTGGTGGCTGGCCTTGATGGTGTCGCGCAAATTTTCTCCTGGTGGGGGGAATATCCCTTGCCACTGCTCGGCACAGATCTCTAAGCCGCAGCGTTGATATCGGCTCAAGGTTTCTACCTGACTCAATCTTGGTGGCCCGGGTGCGTGGAGGATTTGGAGAACTAACTCATCGGCTAAAAACGTGTCGGCATTGGGAGATAGCTGCCGTCTGCCAGTCACGGTGGTTTCCAACCTTCGATCACCTGTTAGCTGTGCCATCTGACGATTGGATGACCTGGGGTCGTCTTCGACCCGCAGCAGCTGTTCACCGAGTAGGGCGCGACCGATGGCATTGGCGTTGAAGGCGCGATCCCCCACCAGTCTGTTTTGGTTGTCGGAAATGAAGCGCGCTTCGTGGGTGAGGGCGGGTTGGTCAAGGGCGTCGAGGTCGACACTTTTCACCTGCCATCGGCCCTGGAACCATTGCGGATAGATCAGGTCATCACGGCTGGAGGGGCGGCTGAGAGGTGCCGGCAACGTCCAGTTAGGCCAAAGCTCAAGCCTTTGCTCCAAAGGCGACGCCCATGCGGGGGATCCACCGAGCAGGATGGAGAACCCGATCAGAAGCGCAAGCAAGTTACGGCCCATGTCTGATCCCTTGATTCGTGCTTGTGATGATTACGTGGTGTTGGAACCGGGCAAGCCAGAACAGCTGCTCGATGTCCCAAATACCCTGGCATGGCTGAGTCGCTGGTTGCAGACGATGGATCAGTTGCCAGCCGACTTGGCTGGTCTGTCGAGTGTGGAGGCTGCTGCCCAGCGATTGCTCGACACAGCTTGTGATTTGGAGCTCAGTCCAGGCATCACGATTCAGTGGTTTGCGGTTCGTTTGGAGCCACCCTCAACGCTCTGAGATCAAGGCTCCATCAACGCTCGCGTTGTTCGGTTGGATCTTTGATGAGCGTCGGAAGGAGTTGCAGGATGCCATCCGCGACGGCATCCGGTGATTCGTCCTTGATCACCACCGTGAGATCCGCTTCGCCGTAAAGAGGCCGTCTTTCCTGGAGAAGGGTGTCTAAGGCTGCTTCGGGGTTTGGTTGTTGCAGCAGCGGTCTTTGGGTTGAGTCGTCCTGCAGGCGTTCGATGAGCTGGGCCCGATTCACATCAAGCCAAACCACGATCCCGCTGTGCAGTTGTCCCCAGTTTTCTGGTTTGGTTACCACTCCACCGCCTGTGGCCACCACCAGGGAATGGCGCTGACTGATCGCATTAAGCACTTGGCTTTCGATGGAGCGGAAGCCTGCTTCCCCATCCCGTTCAAAAATTTCTGGAATCGTGCAGCCGGCCACCTGTTCGATCACAGCATCGGCATCGACAAAGCCATACCCCAGTCGTTTCGCAAGGGGGCGTCCAGTACTCGTTTTTCCACTCCCCATCATTCCGATGAGGTAGATGCTGCGTCCGCTTAAGCGCTCTTTGAGGGAAAGAATGGGATCTGTCATCGCTCGAAATTGCCGCTAGCTCATTAGGATGCTCCTCGGCCGGAATGTCACATGACTGAAACGAAGTCGATTGCCCGGCATGGCCAGGGCCGTTCCTGCGTGATCACACGTCGGGCCTGCTTCAGTGCCAGCCATCGCTACTGGTTGCCAGAGCTGTCAGCAGACGACAATGCTGCTCGATTTGGTCCTTGTAGTTTCGCGCCAGGTCATGGTCACAACTATGAGCTGATCGTTTCGATGGCGGGCGATCTTGATGCCGATGGCATGGTGTTGAACCTCTCCGAGGTGAAGCACGCGATCCGCTCCGAGGTCACAGGGCAGCTCGACTTTCGCTTTTTAAACGAAGCTTGGCCGGAGTTTGATGTGTCGAGTTCGGAGGGTTGCCTCCCCACCACTGAGGCACTGGTTCGAACGATTTGGCATCGTCTTCGTTCCCACCTTCCAATCACGGCTTTACGCCTCTACGAACAACCGGGCCTCTGGGCCGACTATCTCGGAGATTCCATGGATGCATTCCTCACCATTCGTACCCACTTCGCAGCAGCGCACCGTCTGGCCCGTCCGGAGTTGAGTCAGGAAGAAAACGAGCAGATCTACGGCAAGTGCGCTCGGCCCCATGGCCATGGGCACAACTATTTGGTGGACATCACGGTCCGTGGGGCTATCGACCCCCGCACCGGAATGGTTTGCGATTTGTCGGCCCTGCAACGGTTGGTCGATGATCTTGTTGTTGAGCCGTTTGATCACACCTTTTTGAACAAGGATGTGCCGTTTTTTGCTGAGTGCGTCCCCACCGCAGAAAACATTGCGCTCCACATTGCTGATCGCCTCTCCAGTCCGATTAAGGCCATTGGAGCTCAGCTGCATAAGGTGCGTCTCCAGGAGAGTCCGAATAACGCAGCCGAGGTGTATGCGGAAGTGCCACAGCTAGAAATGCTTCCGGCATCGATGGATGCCGTTGCAGCCATCTGACGACTGCGCTGCTCCAGCGCTCGAGCGGCCTGAAACACGGCTTGTTTTGGCTATTTCGCTAGACGGTCGTTTGGCGCCTGCTGAGGGTGGTGCAGCCCAATTGGGAGGGAAGGGAGATCGTCGTGTTCTCGACACAGCACTGGCCTGGGCTGACGCCTGTTTGATGGGTGCAGGGACGTTACGGGCCCACCAAAGCACTTGTTTAATCCGGGACCGGGCCTTGCTTCAACAACGCGTCGATCAAGGTCGATCCGCCCAGCCCACGGCGGTGGTGGTGAGTCGATCTGATGCGTTCCCCCTGCAGTGGCAATTTTTTCGGCAGCCTTTGGAGCGATGGTTGTTGGCACCGAAAGCTCCCGCTGAAGGTTTTGATCGCTGGATTCCGTTAGGCCACTCTTGGCCCGAGCGCCTTGAAGCTCTGTATGCCTGTGGGGTGCGACGCCTCGCGCTGTTGGGGGGTGCGTCTTTGGCGGCGGAAGTGCTGCAAGCTGATTGCGTAGATGCCCTTCAGCTCACACTGGTGCCGACATTGCTTGGCGGGCCACACACATGGCTGCCTGTTGATGCGAAACCACTCCCACTTTCAATGCTGGGAGCTGGGGCCTGGAGCTGCGATGGGCTCGAAGACTTGGGTGAGGGTGAAATGGTGCTCCGCTACCGAAGGCAACGAGTGCATTAGTGCATCCTTGATTGGCTCTTTCCTTCGAGCTTCCCTCGGATGTGGGCAGAGTTCGGGATGATGATTCATGTGAGGGTAGAGCTAGTAAAGTTATCTTTTGATGGGAAAGAAAAACAAAAAAAGAAAACTTAGGGGCACGTCTGGCTCGGATGAGCTCACAGGTTTAATTAGCAATCAGCGTATTTATGGACTCGCCGGAGATGATATTATTTCTACTGTGGAAGGTAAATTTAAGGTTTGGGGCGGTAAGGGCCGCGATACTTTTGTCACCCTCAATGGAGGGGATGGGTATTTGCAGGTGATGGACTTTGAGGTGGGAGATAAGATTCAATTTTGTGGATGTGCATCTACCCGTATTGAGCAGAAGGGAAGAAATGCATGGATCGTAAAGTCCAACGATGTGAAAGCAGTTTTGAGGGGGGTTGATGCCGATGAGCTTCACCTTGATTTCACCCAGGGTTTGATTGCGTTTGCAGCGGACTCCTGACTTGATTGGAGCTGGGAGCCTTAGCTCGGTCTCTTTCGTTAGCGTTAATCAATTCGGATGGTGGGGGTTACACCTATGACCGCTCTCACTGCGCGCTGGCACCGTTCCGTTGCTGAGATCTCTCCACAGCAATGGATTGAGATGATCGGGAAAGATTCCTTGCCCTTTTATCAATGGGAATGGCTTAATGCCCTCGAAAGTTCAGGAAGCACAGTTCCTGATCAGGGTTGGCAACCGCTTCACCTCGCCCTATGGCGGGACGAAACGCCCGTCGCTGTAGCACCTTTATTTGTAAAGGGGCATAGCTATGGCGAATTTGTTTTTGATCAGGCCTTCGCTCGATTGGCAGCAGATCTTGGTTTGCGCTACTACCCCAAGCTTTTGGGCATGAGCCCGGTGAGCCCGGTTACGGGCTACCGATTTCATATGCTTCCTGGGGAAGATGAGGCTCAGCTAACGACAGTGTTGTTGCAAACAATTGATCGTTTTTGTGAAAATAATGGGATATTGAGTTGTAATTTTCTATATGTCGATCCTTCTTGGCGCCCTTTAGCTGAGGCGGCAGGTTGTGCGGTTTGGCTGAACCAGCAGAGCCTTTGGAGCCGTGGTAATGATCAATCTTTTGACGATTACCTTCAGGGTTTTAACGCTAATCAACGCCGGAATATCAAGCGAGAGCGTAAGGCTGTTGCTAAAGCCGGTGTCATGGTGACGCCCCTCACTGGTGATCAGCTTGATGGTGAACTTTTAGAGATCATGTATCAATTTTACGAGCAGCATTGTTCTCAGTGGGGGCCATGGGGGAGTAAGTATTTGGAGCAGGGGTTTTTCGCCTCGTTAGCTGACCAATATCGCGAAAATATTGTGTTGTTTTCGGCTCATCGAGGCGATCCCCGTGATCCCGTAGCGATGTCGCTCTGCGTGCGTGATGCCACCCGACTATGGGGCCGATATTGGGGGACGCACGAGCAAATTGACTGCTTGCATTTCGAGGTTTGTTATTACGCTCCAATCGAATGGGCTCTTCAGCAGGGGATCAAATCATTTGATCCCGGTGCAGGTGGTAGTCACAAGCGGCGGCGTGGATTTGTGGCTCAGCCGCATGCCAGTTTGCACCGTTGGTATGAACCACAGATGGATGCATTGATTCGCGCTTGGTTGCCCAAGGTGAATGGCTTGATGTTGGAAGAAATCGATGCGATCAATGCCGAGCTGCCCTTCAAGGCAGAGTCCCCCACCTTGGGTTTGTAAATTCAATCCATGGCGAAGCTTTCCGACGTTGTTCCGCGATCCGAAGCTCGTGAAGAGCTGGATGAGCGTTTGTCGCAGCGATTCATTGCCCTCGATCCCAAGGGCTACTTCTTGATCAAGGTGGACTCTGGCTCAGCGGAGCTGGTGCTGGAGCATTACGGCAACACCATCGACGACAAGGGGCTCGCCCATGATCCTGAGACAGGGGAAGTGTTGAGTTGCAAGGGCGGTAATGGACCAAGGCAACCGTCCGCTGTCTATCGAGGTTCGACTGCGAAACAAGTCGGAATCCAGCTCACTGAAGGTGATGGCCCCCATCCGCTGAGCTGTCTGGATCACGCTTTGTACTTAGGGCGTGAGCTTCAGAAAGCGGAGGCTTGCCTTAATGAGGGCACGGCATACGTTCAGGATTGAACGGTGTCTGTTCCATCCTGAACCTGTTTTCGAGGTTCGGTTGTCATGGATCTCTGCTGTGGACGAATTCCCCTCTCAGCGATTGAGGTTCGTCCATGAGTTGTTCGTTGCGGGAGGTTGGCCAACGTCTGAGATACAAACGTCGCAATTTCACAAAGCCTGTCGGCTCTGTCCCTTCAGCTACTGAATCTCTGATCTAATAGTGAGGACTTCCTTATTTGCTCATGGGCGTTGGTATCTACCTCGGACTCGTTGGGACTGGTCTCGTTGTTGCCTTCGTGCTCACCAAGCTTCTGAAGGGAATCAAGTTGATCTGATCGGTTCGAGTGTTTTCTGGCCGCGGGTCAGGATCCAACGAATCGCCACCACAAGGCTGATTCCTCCGCATAGGGCAAAGGCTGTTGAAAGATTGGTTGCTACAACCACTCCTGCCACCAAGAGGCCACTGAGCCCACCCCCGCCGAGAAAGGCGATTTGGCTGAGTCCGGCCATGCGCCCCCGCATGACTGGATCAGAGCCGATTTGAGTGATTAGGTTGCAGCTGCTCAAGAGGCCTGCGGTGCCGGCCCCGATCAGAAAGGCCATAGCCAAGCTGAATGCCACCCCAGGACTTCTGGACATGCCCAGTTGGGCAATGGCCGTAATCATTCCAAACCCTCCGAGGGTGAGGAAAGGTCGATGGCTGAATTGGGCGCTGTTGCGTTGCAGCACCACCCCACCAGCAATGCTGCCTGCAGCCAGCACGCTGGTGAACAGGCCAAGGTCCGTGGGTTTCCCGCCAAGCACTTCAAAAGCAATCAGCGGGGCCAGTCCGGGATGGAAAAATCCCACCAAACACATCACCGCTGTGAGCGTGAGCACGCCTTGCAAGGTGGGGCCGCACTGACGCCAAGCACTGCTCAAACTGGCATTCTTTCCGTTGGTGCTGCGCACTTCCCTTGTGCGATCTGGCTGCAGAAGAAACATCACGCTGGCGATGGGCAGTAAATAACTGGCTGCATCGATACCCAAGGCCCAAGCAGGTCCGGTTGCCGCTAGCAGCCAGCCGCCGATCGGTGGCCCCACGAGTTTCCCAACGTTGAACACCACGGAGAAGCTTGTGAGATAGCTCCCCAATTGATTGGGCCCCACGAGGATTGAACAGTATTTATTTCGGGCTGTGAGTTCATAGGCTCCTGCGATTCCAACGAGCAGTGTGCTGCTGAGGAGTAAAACCACCTGCGCCATGCCTTCAAAGAGGGGTATGGCCAGGGCCCCCAGTCCAGCTGCGGCCAAGAGGGCCCATTGCGACTGCACAAGCACCCGTTCACAGCCAACACGATCGGTGCGCACCCCCGCGGGGCCACTAATGATGAGCGTCGGTAGCGCCAGCGCTGCAAAATTTAGAGCGAGTAGAAATGGATCGGCGCTGCCATCCATCAGGATCCAGCCTTTGGCAGTGATCCCGGCAAAAGACCCCGCTGTACTCACTCCAGAGGCGACTAAAAACAGCCGGCGTTGCTGCTCGGGCTGCAGTTGAAGAACGGTCAATCCTTCACTCTGGCTTCCGCCACCATCGAGCGAGCACCAACGATGTGTCCGGTTAGGTCGTAGATATCAGCACCAGTAATTTTGACTGGAACAAAACTTCCTGGTGCGGCTTGTTGTCCGTCATCGCCAGGTTGAACATGCACTTCGCCATCCACTTCTGGTGCAAAGCGAGCGCAGCGTCCGATCATCTCGCCCGTTTGTGGGTTGTGCTGCTCGATCAACACGTCAACCGTTTTGCCCACCCAGCGTTGGTTGCGCTCTGCTGCGATGGGTTGCTGCAAGGCCATAAGAGCATCTTTTCGGGCTTGAGCCACATCAGGGTCCACGCGATTCGGAAGATCGGCTGCGGCAGTTCCGTCTTCTGGTGAAAACGTAAAAATCCCCACATGATCAAAGCGTTGCGTTTCCAAGAAGTGCTTCAGGTGTTGGAAGTGCTCTTCTGTTTCACCTGGAAATCCCACGATCAATGTGGTGCGTAAAACGGCATCAGGTAGTTGCTCTCGGATCTCATTGAGCAGCCGTTCATTCACATCCGCTTGCCATGGGCGGTTCATGGCCCGAAGCACATCAGGGTGGCTGTGTTGGAGAGGTAAATCCAGATAAGGAACCACGTTTGGCACGTCGCGATATGCGGCAACAACCGAAGCTGTCAGTCCTGTTGGGTAGGCGTAGTGAACTCGAATCCAGGGAATCTCCACTTCGCCAAGGGCCCGCAGTAGCTCTGCCAACTTGGGTTTGCCGTAAAGATCTAGTCCGTAGTTGGTTGTGATTTGGCTGATCAGAATCAGTTCTTGAACTCCTTGCTCCGCCAGTTGGTGGGCTTCGGCCACGATCGATTCGATCGGTCGGCTGCGCTGGTCCCCTCTTAATTTCGGAATGATGCAAAAAGCGCAGCGGTAATCGCAGCCTTCAGCCACTTTGAGATAGGCCACGGCTTGATCTGTGGTGCGCTGGCGGGGCAGATGTTCATCGCCAACAAAGCTCGGAACGGCGCTGACGCGGTTGACCCGTTCGCCTGCTTCTACCCGCTGCAACACATCCACGATGTGCTGGTAGTCGCCGGTGCCAACAATCGCTTTCGCTTCTGGAATCGACTCGAGCAATTCCTCCTGAAAGTGCTGGGCCAAGCAGCCCGCGATAATCAATTCTTTTCCTTGTTCAGCAAGCCCGACAAGGGTGCGAACCGATTCCTCTCTTGCGTCCTGAATGAAACTGCAGGTGTTCACGACAACAACAGAGGCATCCTCCTCATCGGTACTGACGCCATAGCCCGCCTCAGCAAGGAGTCCCACCATGTGTTCAGTGTCAACACGATTTTTTTCGCAGCCCAAGTGGGCGAAGGCGACCTTGGGTTTCGCCATTGGTTGAGTAGTGGGTTGAGTCGTTGTGCTCGTCATCTCTGCGTCGTCAAGCCTTCTATCAGCCTAGGGAGAGGACGAATCGGTCTCTAACTGACAGAATTTGCTCACTTGTAGGTCATGGATGGGCAGCACCCGTCTCGTTAGTCGTCGTCGTCAAGACCCTGGAGCCAAGTGGGCGCGCATTGCGATGGCAGTGCTGGCCACGATCGGCGTCATTGATACGGGGTCGATCACGCTGAAGCGTTGGGGATTTCTTGGGGATCTCACCTGCCCGATGGGTGCTGACGGGTGCGACAAGGTGCTCAACAGTGCTTGGGGTTCGTTGGCTGATGGCATTCCGCTCTCGTTAGTGGGTCTCGTGGCCTACGGGGTTGTGGTGTTGATGGCCTTGGTGCCCTTGTTGCCAGGGCTGCAGGAAAACAAATCGGAGTTGTCGCGTCGCACTTGGTGGGGACTCTTCATGGTCTCCACAGGAATGGCGGTGTTCAGCGGGGTTTTGTTGGGCCTGATGGTCTTCAAGATTCAGGCATTTTGTTTTTTCTGTGTTCTCTCAGCAGCGCTGTCCCTAATTCTTTTAGTGCTCTCCGTGGTTGGTGGTGGTTGGGACGACCCTGGCACCCTGATTTTCCGGGGTGTTCTCTTGGCCCTTGCCGTGTTGTTAGGGGGATTGATTTGGGCGTCGGTGGTCGATCCAGACCGTCCTGAATCCGTTGAAACGGGTGCCGGCATCGCCCCAGTGGTGACGCAGGAGAGTTCTCCTGCGTCAGTCGCATTGGCGGACCATCTCACCGCTGGAGGTGCCGTGATGTACTCCGCCTACTGGTGTCCCCACTGCCATGACCAGAAAGAGATGTTTGGGAAGGAGGCAAGTCAGCAGTTGCAGGTTGTGGAGTGTGCTGCTGATGGCCAGAACAATCAGGCTGATTTATGTCGCAGCAAGGGGTTGGAGGGTTTCCCAAGCTGGGAAATCAATGGAGAGATTGATTCTGGTGTGAAATCGCTCGACAGCCTCGCCGACCTAAGTGGCTACAAGGGAGATCGCGACTTTTGAATTAGCGCCGTACGGCTCGGGTGCGGATCCCATGCTGGAGGCATTGGCGTGAGTGGCACTGCCATTGAGGCAGTGCCACTGGTGCATCAATTCGAAAATGGCCTCCTCGGCTCTCGCGACGGAACAGCCCTGCTTCCAGCATGAGGCGACTGGTTAGCAAACGGTGATGAAGGTCGAGCAGCAGATTGAGATTCCTGCGGCTGCTGTCTCCGAGTTCAAGGGTCTCTGCATGATCAAGATCCTTCACCAGCTGCAAAAGCGGTTGCTTTTCTAACCAGCTTTCTTCTGCTTGGACTTGTTGGAGCGCCTGGCGTAATCCCTGCACAACTCGATCGACACCGGCGGTTTGCCAGCACAATTGCCGCAGATGTTCAATCCTTGCCATCAGCCCGGTGCTGCTCTCTCCACTGCTGAGATCCAGATCACAGCGATCGGGTTTGGATCGTTTCACCGGCGTTTGTTGCGGCCCCAGCTCGATCGATTTCAGTTGGTGTGCAAACACCAAACACTCCATCAGGGAGTTGCTGGCGAGGCGATTGGCGCCGTGGAGTCCTGTGCACGCCACTTCACCAACGGCAAAGAGCCCCGGCAGGTTGGTTGCTGCTTGCAAATCGGTGGCAACACCACCCATCCAGTAGTGCGCGGCTGGCGCTACGGGGATTGGATGTTCCAAAGGATTGAGTCCAAATTCACTGCACCGGTCCAGGATTGTTGGGAAGCGTGCTTCGGCTTGTTCCCGGGGAATTGCACTGAAGTCAAGCCAGATTTGTCCCACCCCTTGCCGTTTCATCGATTGCACCAGGGCCCGACTCACTTGGTCGCGGGGAGATAGATCTCCCCGCGGCAAGTGCGCCACTGGGCTGCAACCGAGGTCATCCACGAGAACACCGCCCTCCCCGCGGACCGCTTCAGAGATCAGGAAGCATGGTGCGTCGTCGAGACGTAAGGCAGTGGGATGAAATTGAACAAATTCGAGGTCTTCGACGGCTGCTCCGGCTTGCGAGGCCAAGGCAACACCTTCACCACACGCCTGGGCCGGATTGGTGGTGTTGGCGAAGAGATGTCCGCCGCCCCCACTGGCTAGTACTACCGCCCGCGCTTGCACGGTGTACAGCAGCCGTCCATCGAGCACTTGAACGCCACTGCAGCTTCCGTTTTCCACCGTCAGTTTGGTGACGCGAACACCACGGCGATGCAGCAAGCCTTCCCGTTCTTCGACGCGTTCCCGGAGCACATCCACCAGCGCACGTCCGGTTTGGTCTTGGACGTGTAAAACCCGTTTATGGCTGTGGGCAGCTTCAAGCGTTGTGGCGAGATTGGGACCATCTCGGTCAAAAGCCATTCCCAGTCGTTGCAGCCGCTCGACGCAATGGGGAGCTTCATCGACGAGAAGCCGAACGGCATCCCCATCACAAAGGCCAGCGCCTGCATGAATGGTGTCCTCGGCGTGGCTACTGGAGTTGTCTTCAGGCCGCGTCACCGCTGCTATGCCCCCCTGGGCCCAGCGGCTGGAGGAACGGCGTCCGGTATTGCGGTTCAGCAGCAAGACACGCAAGCCGGCCGGTAGATCGAGGCAGGTCATCAGGCCTGCTGCTCCTGCACCAACTACCACCACATCCCAAGGACCTGGAGGGATTGGATCAAGCGGACGGGGCTGGGCCATGGAGGCAAAAAAACCGCCGGCAATTCCGGCGGTTTAAACGATCACAGCAGGTCTGTGTTGGACGTTTGTTTTAGCGGTACTGACCGTCGTTAATCCTGTCGTCACCTTCATTCAGGGCGATGGATGGCGGGGTCACAGTGAAGTTGTCGCGATACTTGGCGAACAGTTCTTTTTGACGCTCGCTCAGGTCAAGCTCCAGGACGTCGTCAACATTGTTGTAAGGGCCGCCCAGGACGATTTTGCCGGCCATCGTGGGATACATCCCAGGAAACTGCTGGAATCGGCGGACGGAGGAGTTGTTGAGGTCAACCTTGCCTTCTCGTTCAGCAATTTTGTCATCCACAACGTTGCGGATTTCGCTTCCCGAATATTTCCCGAGAAGGTCCTCTTCCGCGTAAACAGCGGATGGGAGCACAAGGCTTGATAACAAACCTGCCATTACTAGGGCGCCGGTCAGCCAGCTCAGAAGCCGCTTCATCACTACTCTCGATCAGGGGACGGAACGGGACGGCCGGCAATGCCGGTTTGCAAAGACTACAAGTCGAATTCCCGATCTAGTCCTACAAAACCCAGAGGTTTTGCAGTTCGTTTCACTCGATCAATCCACTGAGGCCTGGCTGAACGACTGCTGCAAGAAGAAAAAGACCATCTACCCACAGGGTTGTCATCAGAACGGCTGCCGACATGGCCAGCGTGTCGTTGCTTTTGAAAACAGCCGTCTCACGTTTCGACAATGTTCCTGCAAGCCAAATGATGGAGCTGGCAGCTAAGACCAGTGCTGTGAGGGGTAAAGGATGAAGAAGGTGGAGCCCCGCCTCATGCAGAAGTTGTGGAGCGGTATCCATGGATGCGGTCACGACCCCAGGCCAGAAGCGCATCACTCCGGTAATGGCCATCATCAAATCGGTGAAGGCTGTACCCACCAAAGACGACAAGTAAAAGGCAGAAGCCAACCGCCAACGCGTTCCAAAGCCAGCCAGTGCAAGCGGTAAAGCAAAGGCCTCTACTGGGAGGTGCAAAACAGGATGGGCCCTCAGCCAACCCCAGAACACACATCCAGCCAGCCAACTGCCGCTAAAACCAACGATTAATGAACCGAAATCGGCTTTTTGTTGATTGTCGCTGCGATTTAAAACAACGCCGATGGCCACCAGCAAAGCGGTGAACAGGGTTGCAGAGAAGGGATGAACGCGAACCCAGGGTGCCTGTAGAAATACCGGG
>Ga0209251_1000914_pt1 | contig 24735 bp, 24 predicted proteins | sample SaaInlV_100m_DNA_6_FD_184665 | JGI IMG/M metagenome (GOLD analysis project Ga0209251, IMG submission 184665) | Marine microbial communities from expanding oxygen minimum zones in the Saanich Inlet - Saanich Inlet SI073_LV_10m_DNA (SPAdes) (version 2) | ecosystem: Environmental > Aquatic > Marine... | reverse complement strand
AGATCTTTTCCCTGAGTATCAAAATCGTAATCTTGCATGTATGGGGCTTCATCCTGTTCAGGATTAAAGCGATAAATACTTACTTTTAACATATTAAAAAATATCCTTCATTGATTAATAAACACGCACTTTTGGTTCAAAATGGTCCATTTTCTTTGGTGAAAAATTCACTTTCCTCTTTTGAACTCTTTTCTCTTCAGGGAAAAACATAGAATGACAAAGCCAGTTTTCATCGTCACGCTCAGAGAAATCCTCTCGAGCATGAGCACCTCGGCTTTCTTTCCTCCATTCTGCAGTAATAGCAGTAGCTTCAGCAACCTCTAGCAAATTATGCAGTTCAAGTACCTCGATTCGAGCAGTATTATAAACATTACTCGTATCATCTAAACAAACATTTTCTATTCGCGTCCTAAGTGATTTGAGTTTCTCGATGCCCTCTTGCATATAGTCACCTCTGCGGAAAACCCCAAAATAGTTTTGCATAACCTTTTGTAGTTCTACACGCAAAACATCTGCTGATTCGCCATCTTTAGAACCGTTATTGATATAGTTGAGTCTTTCCATTGCCTTATTTATGTTTGCATCTGTTGGGTCAGCTAGGTTAACTCCTTCGCCAAGAGACTTCTCAATAAATAAACCTGAAGCTCTACCGAAAACCACTAAATCCAACAAAGAATTACCACCAAGACGGTTAGCGCCATGCACAGAAACACATGCTGCTTCACCGCAGGCATAAAGACCACTTATAACTTGAGCATTTCCTTCGCTGTCAAGCGATAACGCTTGTCCATCTACGTTTGTTGGTATTCCGCCCATCATGTAATGGCATGTGGGTACAACAGGAATAGGCTCTTTGACTGGATCTACATGTGCAAAAGTTCTTGAGAGCTCACATATGCCGGGGAGACGACTCTCTAAAACTTCCTCTCCAAGATGATCTAATTTTAATCGAACATGATCACCATCCTTGCCGCAACCTCGGCCTTCCAATATCTCTAGAACCATAGAGCGAGCTACAACATCACGTCCCGCTAAATCCTTAACATTTGGGGCATATCTTTCCATGAAGCGCTCTCCATCCTTGTTAATTAGGTAGCCCCCCTCTCCCCTACAACCTTCTGTTACAAGTGTACCTGCACCGTAAATACCTGTTGGATGAAACTGCCACATTTCCATATCTTGAACTGGAAAACCCGCTCTCAAAGCCATGCCAATACCATCACCAGTGCATATGTGTGCATTAGTCGTGGAAGCATAAATTCTACCGGCACCTCCAGTAGCGAGAACAGTTGCACTCGACTTCACAAATACCGTTTCCCCAGTTTCAATATCTATCGCAATAACACCTACAACTGCATTATCATCATTTTTAACTAGATCTACTGCATACCATTCGTTAAAAAAAACTGTCTCATTTTTGACGTTATTTTGATACAAAGTATGAAGAAGAGCGTGGCCAGTTCTATCTGCAGCAGCACAAGTTCTTGCCGCTTGACCACCCTCACCAAAGTTCTTAGATTGACCTCCGAATGGACGCTGGTAAATTCTACCTTCATCTGTACGAGAGAATGGTAATCCCATATGTTCAAGTTCAAAGACTGCTTCGGGCCCAACTTCACACATATACTCAATGGCATCTTGATCGCCGATATAGTCTGACCCTTTGACTGTATCATACATATGCCATCTCCAATCATCATCTGGGTCATCACTAGCAATTGCACAAGTTATTCCTCCTTGCGCAGATACAGTGTGTGACCGTGTTGGAAAAACTTTAGTGATAACTGCTGTTTTATGGCCAGATTGTGAAAGCTGTAATGCAGCTCTCATGCCTGCACCACCACCACCAACTATAAGCCCATCAAAAGTAATAGTTCTCATAAACTTAAATGCTCCAAACTATAGTAATTGCCCAAAGAAAATATATTAATGTAATTATAATAATACCTAATTGAAAAAAAACATTTAGGAGCTTAGCTTTGGGGCCAAGTAATCTGACTGTTATATAATCGGTAATCACGCCCCAAAGTCCGATTATTGAATGAACAGCTATTGACGTGATTGTTAGGATATTTAAAGTCTTCATCAAAAATAAACTGTTCAGGTCTCGCCACTCGTTATAACTAATATCTGGATGAGCCAAAAGGTAGTAAGTTACAAAAAAAACATAAACAGTAATTACAACTGATGTGACTCTTTGCGTGATCCACTCTAAGAGTCCATTGCGGTTGAATTGTTTTACGTCATTTATCATATCCATAGCCAAAACCCCGCCATAAGCATTAGTATTACTGAGAGTACCAAAACTAATTTCGCTCCTAATATTCCACCACTCAAAGTCTCTCCGTAACCATAATCCATGACTAGGTGCCTCAAGCCGGCTACTAAATGGTATATTAGAGCAGCCAATGAAAGCCAGATTATGATTTGTACTGTGAGTGTACTCATAAATACTTTGATTGAATTGAAGCTTTCTTCAGATGAAAGACTTGAATCTAGAATCCATAAAAATAAACCTACAGCACCAAAGAGGACTACACCAGAGACTCTGTGGAGGATAGAAACATAAGCTGTAACTGGAAGATGGATAGTTCCAATATCTAAATTGACCGGTCGTTTTTTACTCAAAACTATCTCCTCAGTTGATTTTCAGACAACAAAAATCAGTTGTTTGGATTATTATTTACCTTGAATGGATTGTAAGTAATAAATTAGTTGATATTTAAAATGATGATTATAAGTACAATCAAAGTGTCTTACAATCAAATATGACGCTAGATTTTCGTTATTCACTGAATTTATTTTACTTAATTAAAATTGACAAATTGAGGAAGCGCGCTATAGTTTCGCTCTTATATTTAATTTGCCAAAAAATTTATAAATGCTAATGATTATTATCAGCATTAAATTTTTAGTTGTGAGCCTTCTAGGAGAAACCGATGAACAGTAAAGATAACTTCTATCTTTCGTCTAAAAAAACAGATGATTCAATCGAACTACCAGTTATTAAGAGTACGGCCGGTCAAAATGTTATAGATATAGCTAAAGTTCCTGAAACTGGATGTTTTACTTTAGATGCAGGCTTTGGCGTAACGGCTTCTTGTGAATCGAAAATAACATATATAGATGGCGGCAAAGGTATTCTTCTCCATCGCGGCTACCCTATTGACCAGCTAGCAGAAAATTCTGATTTCCTTGAGACTTGTTTTTTATTAATTAATGGAGAGCTTCCCTCAGCATCAGACAATAAAAAATTTGTTGCTACAATAAAAAAACATCGCCATGTAGAAGATTCGATGGGAGATCTTTTCAAAGCATTCCCTAAAGGATCACATCCTATGGCAATGTTATGTAGCTCAGTTGCTGCAATGTCTGCAACATATGACTCAAAAACTGACATCACTAGCTCAGAAGATAGAATAACAACTATTCATCGACTCATAGCAAAAGTACCGATTCTTGCAGCAATGTGCCACAGACACTTCACGGGCCAGGCCTTCGTCCCAACTGATGACTCCCTGAGTTATTCTGCTAATTTTTTAAACATGATGTTCGGCACTCATGGTGAAATCAGTAACATTAGCCCAGTAATAGAAAAAGCAATGGATAGGATTTTTTTGCTTCATGCAGATCATGAGCAAAATGCTTCCACCTCCACAGTTCGTCTTGCCGGTTCTACAGGTGCTAATCCTTATGCATGTATTGCAAGTGGTATAGCAGCACTATGGGGTCCTGCCCATGGCGGTGCTAACCAAGCTGTACTAGAAATGCTAGAAGAGATTGGAGATGAAAAAAATATTGATAGCTTCATTCTAAGAGCTAAAGATAAAGAGGATCCTTTTCGCTTGATGGGATTTGGTCATCGAGTCTACAAAAACTTTGATCCTAGAGCTAAAGTAATGAAAATAAGCTGTGACGAAGTCCTTGCTGAACTTGGTCTTGAAAACGATCCTCTGCTCAGAATTGCTAAACGCCTAGAACAAATAGCGCTTGATGATGAATACTTTGCTGAAAAGAAACTCTATCCTAATGTAGACTTTTATTCAGGAATTATAATGAAAGCAATTGGAATTTCACCTGAAATGTTCACAGTAATATTTGCCACAGGTCGCACAGTTGGCTGGATATCACACTGGAACGAGATGTTGAGCAACCCCTACAGAATTGGAAGACCTCGTCAGAATTATACAGGTTATCCAAGAAGAGAGTACTCTAAGCCATAAAACTTGTCATTGAAAAGTAAGCTGTTTCTTTTGAAGTGCAAATCTTTTTTCAAAATTCATCGATATTCATCAGCTGTCTTAAAAAGACAATATTAAATCCATTTATAAAAATTGGTTTAAAGACTCAGAGTGGTTTATGATCTATATATGGATTTGAAATTACCTAAAGTTAAAAAAGGCCTGCACTGGACAACCAACGCTAGTGAAAAAATTCTTCTAACTGTAATCGGATTTGCAACCTGTGTAGCAGCAGCTCAATTTGTATTTTCAATGTACGAAGCAAGAAATATACTCTTATCCGATCTTTTCATGCTTTTTATATATGTTGAAATTATTGGGATGGTGGGTGCTTTTTATACCACCAGCAGAATTCCTGTAACTTTGCCAATAATTATCGCAATAACCGCCCTATGCCGGTTAATCATTATGCAAAGTAAAGATATGGATGCATTGGTTTTGCTCGGAGAAGCAGGTGCTATATTAATTTTGTCAGGGTCAGCTTATATCATGAGTCTGAAAGACAAAATTAGTCTTGAAAAAAGGAAAGAATTTAGAGAAGACGATGATGTATCTGAATAAATGGTGGAGCCTAGCGGGATCGAACCGCTGACCTCAACACTGCCAGTGTTGCGCTCTCCCAGCTGAGCTAAGGCCCCATTCTTTTGGACGGAAGGAGTCTATGTACAGGCAATGTCGCTGTCAAGATAAAATATAGATCAAATGCGCCGATAGGGGCTTAATTAGTTACGAAAATCTTTTTCCCATACTTTTAATTGTTTCTTTGATACACCGCCTGCTGCCTCTAAAGCAGATCTGATTCTAGCCCTAACCATATCTCGACCCAATAATGCCATAGTATCAAATAATGGGGGTCCGGAAGCCGCACCAGTCATAGCAATGAATAAAGGAAACAGGAAGTCTTTCAGTTTCAAATCTAGTGAAACAGAGATCTTATTGAGCTCCTGATACAAATTATCGCGGTTCCAGTCGATGATTTCATCTAAGCACCAGCTACTGTATTGTAAAATCTGACATATAGATTTATTATCAAGTTTTTTATGCTGAAAGCTTTCTTTATCAAGATCGTGTATACCTGAGAACATAAAGTTCAACATAGGTACGATATCAGAAAATTTTTCTACTCTATCTTTTACTAAAGGGAGCATTTTACTGAGATTACTGCTATTCAAGGCCCATTTACTGGCGCGATCGGCAAATTCGAAATCATTAAGATTCTCACGAATCCAGCATCCGTTTAGCCAGTCTAATTTTTCTATATCGAATGTAGGCCCACCTAAATGAATCTGAGAAATATCAAAATTCTCAAACATTTCACTAAGTGTGAATTTTTCCTCTTGATTGGGCATAGACCAACCCATTCTTCCTAGATAATTAAGAAGTGCCTCAGGCAAATAGCCCATATCTTTATAGAAGTTTATGCTTGTGGGATTTTTACGTTTACTAAGTTTACTTTTATTTGGATTTCTCAATAAAGGTAAATGGCAAAACTCGGGTATATCCCAGTTAAAATATTTGTATAAAAGAGTATGCTTAGGAGTTGAGTTGATCCACTCTTCTCCTCGAATTACATGTGTTATTTTCATTAAATGATCATCAACTACATTTGCTAGATGATATGTGGGCATGCCATCCATTTTTAATAAAATCTGCATATCCACCTGAGACCAAGGTATAAGAATTTTTCCTCGTAACATATCCTGAAATTCACAGTCACCCTCTTCTGGTATTTTCATACGAATCACATAGGGCTCACCACTATCAATTTTTCTTTGTATATCCTCGCTAGATAATTTGAGTCCTCTTCCGTCATAACGAGTCGACTCACTACGAGAAATTTGCTCACTTCTCATTGTACTTAGCTCTTCAGGAGTAGCAAAACAATAAAAGGCGTGGCCTTCTTCGACAAGCTGTTTTGCATATTTTTGATATATGTCTAGACGCTCACTTTGCCGGTAAGGCCCATATTCTCCACCGACATCTGGACCCTCAGACCAGGATAAACCTAACCATTTAAGTGACTCCAGGATGATTTTTTCTGAGCCACTTGTACTTCTGACTTGATCTGTATCTTCAATACGAAGAACGAACTCACCTTCGAATTTTCGAGCAAAACAAAGATTAAAAAGTGCAATATAAGCAGTTCCTAAGTGAGGATCCCCAGTCGGAGATGGTGCAATTCTTGTTCGAATAGCCATAAGATATTCCGTTAGTAAAAAAATTATCCGTGTGCAAATTCATTATACTTTTTTATTGAGTTGATCACTTCGTGATCTATGTAAATATTATAACTCTAAAATGTAATGATATTTTTAAATTAAACCCAATTCGATAAGTTTCAAGATATAATACTTTATATCAGTGATTTATGGTCAATTCCATGTATCAAAATTCTAGTGAAGAAAAAAAATTAATAGATAGACGCTTCTGTGTCGCACCCATGATGGACCTCACAGATAGATACTGTCGTCTCTTCCATCGCTTATTAAGCAAAAAAGCTGTACTTTATACAGAAATGATCACAACTGGAGCCCTCATACACGGCAATACTAAGGGGCACCTTTATTATGACGAAATAGAACATCCAATTGCACTTCAGCTTGGTGGAAGCAACCCAAAGGATTTATCAAAAAGTGTCGAATATGCAACTCAGTATAATTATGACGAAATAAATCTTAACTGTGGGTGTCCCAGTGACAGAGTTCAATCAGGAAATTTTGGTGCTACATTAATGAAAAATGCACCCTTAGTGGCTGATTGCTATAAAGCTATGAAAGAGTCAACTGATATACCAATTACAATAAAACATAGGATTGGTGTAGATGATCAGGAAAGCTATGAGTTCTTATCCGATTTTGTTGGTGTTATTGCAGATGCTGGCTGTAAAACCTTTATTATTCATGCTAGAAAAGCACTACTAAAGGGCCTGAGCCCAAAAGAAAATCGTGAAATTCCTCCATTAAAATATGAATATATATTTCAACTAAAAAAAGACTTTCCTAATCTAGAGATTATCCTAAATGGAGGTATAAAAGACTTAGATCAATCAATTGATATACTGAAACATTTAGATGGGGTTATGTTGGGACGCGAAGCATATCAAAATCCATATTTATTAGCCGAGGTCGATCATCGTATATATAATAGTGAAACTTCTCTTATTAGCCGAAGCGAAGTTATTCAACAATTTGTCAAAATTATGAGTGGTAAGCTTCTACCCGGACTGAAAACAAGTCATGTGACTAGACATATTTTAGGGCTTTACAAAGGAATACCTGGAGGTCGAAAATTTAGGCAACATATCAGTGAAAATGCACATCAAAAAAATGCTGATATTAATGTTCTCATTGATGCATTAAGACATGTAGAGCAAATATAAATCTGAGGAACTGAAATATTGATCAATAATATAAAGGAATTTTTTTCATCAGAAATTAATAATCCTGATGGCGATGAGAAGCATCAACAAAATCTAGCTGCAGCCTCACTGATGGTCGAGGTTATGGTTATTGATCGAGAAACCTCGGATAAAGAGCTTACTAAAATTAAGGAAATCCTTGAGAGTCAATTTGAGCTCAAAAATCATGAGATTCAAAAACTGCTTGAGCTTGCAAGACAGGAAGTAAAAGATGCCACCTCTTTATATCAATTTACTCGTCTTATAAATGATCATTTCGATCATCAGAAGAAAAAAGAACTGATTGGAAGTTTATGGCATGTTGCATTTGCAGATGACGTTTTGGATAAGCACGAGGAAGCAATTATTAGAAGAATTGCAGATCTAATTTATATTTCTCATTCAGATTTCATAAAGACAAAAAAAATTGCTAAGAGTTAACACCACCAGATAAATTTTTCATTCACGCTCAAGGGCTGCAATAAGATCCAAGAATTCATCTTTATTTTTTTTATTTATTGAGGAAAGTAATTTATGCGCCTCCAAGACGTGTTGCTTGATTGCTGTATCATGAGAAGGTTTAGATTTTAACTCTATGAGGTTTTCTAGTTCTGATTTTCTTTTGCTTATAATTTCGAAAACATCATCTAAACCCATGACTAACAGAGTCTCGTGAAGACTTTCATCAGGACAAAAAACAATAGGTCTGATATTAAAATTTGCATTAGAGTGAATCGCTAATTTAGCTAAAAGTCCGAGTGTTGTACTATCTACGCCCTTTGTTTCGATCATGTCAATTATGATTTTTGAGATATCTTTAGATTTAAAAATGGTATTCATGTAATCGTTAAGCGTTGCAGAAAGGATTACTCGAACATCTCCTTCGAGCCTGATGACATATGAACCAGTTTCTTGCGACACTAAAATTCTACCTAAATCCACCTAATTATTTTTCCTTATAGTTAATATGGTTACATCATCTGGTATATCTTTTATTTCAGTTAAACCTAATTTTTTACAAATATCTTCGATAGAGCCATCTGACTCTAAAATAGACTGAGATATAATTTTTTCTTTTTCTTTAAGTGACTTATTAGGAAAAATCTCAAGGACTCCATCTGAAACCAGGGTTAACAAAAACTTATTAGGTAAATCCATCTCCTCCACCTTCCATACAGCATCATCGAATATTCCAACTGGCTTTCCTCTACCTTTAAGTATCATTGCCTTACCGTTAGAAATAACTAGAGGCATAGGCATATGTGAGGCCACAGCATATCGAAGCTTATTGGCCTTTGTATCAAGCGAGCCTGCAAAGATAGTTAAATGTTTATCAAGATCAAGGGCCATCACTTCTCTATTAATATGCTCAATGAAACCTTTAGGGGCTTGTGCCATAATTTCTAGATCTTTATGTGCCTTATGGCGTTTGAGAATACGATTAAAAATAAACTTAAGTAACACAGTCAAAAAAGCCGAAGATGAACCATGCCCAGAAACATCTGCAACATAAAATACCAAATATCTATCATATAAAATATTATAGCCAACAAAATCTCCGCTCAGATAAAGAGAAGGAGAAATTCTATATGCTATCTGGTATTTATTTTTCTTAAATGGGGTTTTTGGGAGCAGACTGTTTTGAATTTGATTACCGGCTATTTGATCCAATTCAAGGAGATGCAAGCTCTCGTTTAGCTCGCGATTAGCGTCTTCTAGCTGTTGTCTATATTCAAGGTTCTGTCTTACCAAACTTTTAAATTCAGAAGCTCTGTCAATTGCTTCATGGAAGCGCTTTGTAGCAAATGGTTTAATGAGTACATCTGATGCATTTTTATGGAAAAATTTTGCAACTTCTCTTGGGTTTACCTCTGGCAAAATAACAACATATGCTGTTTCAAGATCAAGTGTCAAAAGAGCAGTAAATTTGGCTTGCATTAAATCCAGGGGTAAGTCCAAAATTACAACAGCTGGACGAATGTCCTCAATAGCAATCAAAGCCTTGTTTGGATTGGAAAATTGAGTCACCTTCCAATTTGATCTAGATAGGAGATCTTCCAGAAATCGGCAGTTATCTAAACTATCAGATACAACCAGAAGTTCACCTTTTATTGGCATGAGTTATTCAAACCTTCTAAAGACGAATATGAAAATATTTATTTAAATTAGAAGGCTTGATAGTTAAGCACTAATTTAAAATGCGCCTTAACTTTTAGGTACTGTCTGCCTAAAAGTCATCTTCCACTTTTCCGTCATCAACTAAATACTGGCGTCTTTGAAGATAAATATCACGATAGAATGCGTACTTATCTCCTTTAAATAATTCTTCAGCTTTTAAAAGATCTGCTCTGGTAACAAGTCCATCTGAACCGTACAAAGCGTTTCGTGCTGGAATATCATCAATTTCATTAATTGGATTAAGGAGCTGGTCAACAATCCTTGAGGGGGCATCCCTAACTGAACTAGGACCGAAAATTGGTAACATAACAAACGGTCCATCACCCACTCCATAAAAACCTAAGGTTTGGCCGAAATCTTCTCCTTCATTTTTTTCTAAACCAAGGTTATCAGCTACATCAAAAAAACCACCTAGACCAACAGTTGTATTAATAAGAAATCTACCAGTGTCATTGGTAGCTTGCTTGAACTTACCCTGAAGCAGGTCATTGGCTATAGTCACCAGCTCACCAAGGTTAGAGAATACTCTAGAAAAGCCATCCTCTAATGGATCTGGGGTAACGAACTGGTAGCCTTTAGCAAGTGGTTTAAAAGCATAAGTATCTATAGCATCATTAAATGCAAATATTTTCCTATTAAATTTTTCCCATGGATCATATGTTGAGTAGTCCAAATTATTAACTTGAGCATCAGATGTAGATTGATAATTGGATTCACTATTTAAATTTTCGAAAGACTCAGGGTTTCCTCCACTGAATGCATAATTTGACAATAAAATTCCAGCCAACAACAATAACGTGCTTTTCATTGATAGATCCCCAATTTTTGTAAAAAAATACTTCTTAAAATAATAGAGTGTAGTTTACATGCTTAAAAAAAAAATTACAGCTTGAACTTACTTTAACAGATCTATAAAAAACTTAAATTTTCAATATTTACATTTTATATCAGATGCAAACAAAATATCCATTATAGTTGATAAAAAAATAGGCTTATTAGCGAGCTTTTGAAAATTGATGGATCCTGAAAAAAATCACTTTTTTATATTTAATAAAACTGCAATCTATACGTCATAAAACTGACATATTTATCTCTGATAATAGGTTCAGAAAAATAACTTACTCAATGAATTAAATTTTTATTTTTTGAGTGATTAGTAGGCTGAAGATTAACTAATAAAATTATGGGAGAAAGATAATGAAAAATAAAATCCTTGCAATAGCTATTATTGGATCAATATTAAGTCCTCTTGCATCAGCTGGAGGGATTTCTGATGCCGAATCTATTGCTGAGCTCAAGGCGCAAGTTGCTGAGCTAACTAAACGACTTGACAGCATGGATAAATACACGACTACAATCGCTAAAAGAGAAAGAAAAATGGGCTGGGCAGAAAAAATTAAAATCAATGGCGATATGCGATACCGTTATGAAAGCATAGATGATGATCGAAAAAATGTCGGAGATGCTGATGAACGTAACCGTTCACGCCTACGCGCAAGACTTGGAATAACAGCACAAGTATCAGATGACGTAAAAGCAGGATTTGCACTGGCCACAGGTACCTCAGGGGGTGATCCAATATCCTCAAACTCAACTTTTGGTAGTAGCAATTCAGATAAAGGTATTGTGTTAGACCAAGGTTATATAGCTTGGAAGTTTTATGACAATATGACTTTGACTGCTGGTAAAACGAAAGTGCCTTATTTTAAACCGGGAAAAAGTAGCTTAATTTTCGATGGTGATTTAAGACCTGAAGGTGCGCATATTAAGTATAAAAATAATAGTATCTTTGCAACTTTAGGCTATAACTTTTTAAATAGTGACGACGGCTCAAGCGGTAATAAAGATATTATTGAAACTTATGGTGCACAGGTCGGTTATAAATTTAAATTAGACAAGAATACTAAAGTTACTGTTGGTTTAGGTTACTATAATATACCACTTTCAGGTTCAGAGCTGGCTGATGTCCTGGCAGATGAGTTCGGTAATACTGCCAGCGGAACGACTTATGCTTACGATTACGAGATACAGCAAGTTTTTGCGGAAGTCAAAACTAAAATCTTAGGTCAAAAATCTACCTTTTATGCTGATTATATTAAGAACGACGGTGATTCTAATATAGATGGTATTTCTGATCCTAAAGAAGATACTGGTTTCGTTTATGGTGTCAAAGTTGGTAATGCCAAGAAGAGAGGTGATTTAGCATTCGGTTATGCCTACCAAGATCTAGAGCAAGACGCAACCTTTGGTGCGCATACTGACTCAGATTTTGGTGGCGGAGGTACTGACACAAAAGGCTCAAAGATAAGTGGTGCTTTAGGCTTGAGTAAAAATACTTCATTAGCTCTTACTTACTTCGACACTGAGTATGGAAAAGAATCTCGTGGAGAAGAATTTGACTACGAGCGTCTTCAAGTTGACTTAAAAACCAAGTTCTAGTCATTAAAAGCTCCCATAGAAAAAGCGACTCTTTTGAGTCGCTTTTTTTCTTAGGGTATATGCTTTGAAATACCTTTAAATCAAATTTTGTATTTTTTTCCAATGTAGATCTATTCGCTTTCTTGAAACAGGCACAACAGTCTTTAAGCCTTGAGAAAATAAAGACACACGATATTCTTGAAGTAAAAAGCTATGCTCCCAAAGCTCAGATACAGCAACTAAGGACAACTTTTCTATCTGTTGATTTTTTTCTTTGAGACGGGCCTCTAAGCTTGCTATCTCTGCCATCTGAATCTGTTCTTTCATTACATTCTGACGCAGTTTTTCTAAACGGATTAAAATCGATTTTAAATACCGATGATATTGACGCAGAAGCTTTATTGGTACCTGAAATAGAAATCCATCACAAAAAAGTATATTTAGCTGTCGATCTATATCCTCAATAGTATCTGCATGAGACTGTTTATATTTCGATGTCTCTCGTCGAATATCTGAAATTAAGGAAGTCCAGGGCGTCACCATATCATCTAACTCATTAGCTGTTGATATAACTTTACTTTTCCCCTCTATGAACCTGAATTCAAAATCAGATTTATTTCTTGGTATTTTTTGATTTTCAAGAAAACTTAAAAAATATGCCTTATCTATTATCTGTTTAGTTAGTAATTCTTTACCCTCAAGCCCTGCAAACTTTAGCTGAAGATCCATACCACTTAAAAGATTTTTCTTGAGGTATTTAACTGATTTCGAATCTATTAATTGATAAAGAGCATTTAGGCCAAGAAGTGTTTTATTAATTGCAACTAGGGAATTATCAACTAATTTTAAATTGATTTTTCTGTCCTCAACGATTAATGCTGGATATGTTTTTATTGTGAGATTTTCATTTACAATTGTGTATATTTCAGGAAGATCACCAAAACTCCAATGTTTAATATCCTCTTGCTCAATAGAGTGAGTTGCAACTTGAGCTAACGTATCTGATATTTTTATTTTGAATCGTGACTTAAGCTCCTCTATATTTTTGCTTACTGCAAGAATATGTGATTTTTTATCTATCAACTCAAAATTAACATAAAAGATGTCATCCAGTTTAATTTTACTCCAATCATCAGAACTTACATTGATACCTGTTTGGCTATGGAGACTCAAACCTAAGGCTTTTGTTAACTTAATATCGCTAGATTTTGCAACTTCTAGGAATTTATCTACATAACTTGAAGCAGGTACAAAATTTCGGCGTATAGATTTTGGGAGTCCCTTTAAAAGAGCAATACATTTATCTCTTAACATCCCTGGAACAATCCAATCGAATAAGTAAAGTGGAACTTGATGCAAAATACTGATTGGTATCGTAACAGTTACGCCATCTTGTTTTTGCCCTGGATCAAATCGGTATGAAGTTGCATATGAGGTGCCATCCCAATGGATATTATCTGGAAAGTCTGATGGGTTTAAATGATCATAATTTTCTTGTAGTAATAGTGACTCATCAATATACAGAAACTCTGCAGAACCTTGCTCCAATTCTTTTGCTGTTCTCCAAGATTCAAATGTATTTAGTGACGTTATATTTTTTGGGATTAAACTATTATAAAAGTTAAATATGACTGAATCATCAACCAGAACTCCCCTTCTTCGGATTTTAGATTCAATATCTAGGAGGCTACTTTGAGCTTTTAGATTGTTGTGAAAAAATTCTCCTGTACCGCGATACCCCCTTTCTACTAAAGCCGACTGTATAAATATTTCCCTCGATAAGGCTTGATCAAGTGTCGCATACGATATTAATTTTTTTTCAATAATTGGTAGACCATATAAAGTTTGTTTTTCATAAGCCATCACTTGACCTTTTCGGACACTATAGTGAGGTTCGCTGTAAGACTTTTTAGTTAAATGGGAGGCTAGAGCAGGAAGCCATTCGGGATCTATTTTTGCATTATTATGGCTAAAAAGTTTTGAGGTTTCGATCATTCCTGCTGCCATCAACCATTTAGGTGGTTTTTTACTCAAACATGAACTTGGGAATATATTAAAAATTCTATTCCTTGAGCCAATAAATTCCTTCGGTTTATTTTTTTGTTTATTTTTTGAATAATCTCTATCGGAGAGTTCTCGCTGATGACCAACCTGACCAAGAAGCCCAGTCAATAGGGCTCTGTGGACAGATTCATAGGATGCTAATTTTTTATTTGATTTTATTCCTATATCTCGACATGCTGTGTGTAGCTGATGATATAATTCTCTCCATTCTCGCATTCTCATTGCAGAGATATAATTTTTTCGACAATACTTATCAAACTGGGACCTGCTTAGTTCTTGATGTTGTTGCTCAAAATGTCTCCATAAGTTAACTAAAGTACTAAAATCAGATGTCTGATCTTTCCATTGCAAATGTTTTGAGTCTGCATCTGCCTGCTGATCTGCTGGCCTTTCGCGGGGATCTTGAATACTCAAAGCTGAAACGATAATTAAAACTTCTTTTACTGAGCCCTCAGGCTCTGATGCTAGTAGCATTCTTCCAAATTTTGGGTCCACGGGAAGCTTGGATAATTTTTTTCCTATATCTGTCAATTGTAACTGGCTTGTTACGGCCTCTAGCTCTTTTAAGAGGCTATATCCATCGTTAATTAAGCGGCTATCAGGGGCCTCTAAAAAATCAAATTTTCTTATATCACCTATTTTCATTTGCAGCATTTTTAAAATAACTGACGCTAGATTTGTTCTTACGATTTCAGGATCTGTGTAAATATCACGACTATTGAAATCATCCTCAGTGTATAAGCGAAAACATACTCCATTACTCAATCTTCCACAGCGTCCTTTTCGCTGATTTGCACTTGCCTGCGATATAGGTTCAATTGGCAATCGTTGAACCTTAGTTCGATAACTGTATCGACTGATCCTGGCCATACCTGGATCAATCACGTAACGAATTCCAGGGACTGTAAGTGATGTTTCAGCAACATTCGTAGAAAGAACGACTCGAATTCCCTTGTGAGGAGAAAAAACCTTACTCTGCTCAGATAAACTTAACCGAGAGTACAAAGGTACGATATCTAGATGATTGAGCTGTGCATTTCGGAGTTTATTTGCTGTTTCACGAATCTCTCTTTCCCCGCTATGAAAAACTAAGATATCACCTCGTTCAGGGAGAGAGGTAATACGCTTGATCGCTTCAAGTATTAACTCAGATAGATTCATATCTTGTTCTGGTTGAATGTACTGAACCTCAACTGGGTAGGTTCGACCTAAAACTTTTATAACCGGAGCGCCATTAAAGTGCTTAGAAAACTTTTCTATATCTATAGTTGCGGATGTAATGATTAATTTAAGATCAGGGCGCTTTGGTAAAATAGTCTTTAAATACCCCAGTAAAAAATCAATATTAAGACTTCTCTCGTGGGCTTCATCAATGATGATCGTGTCATATTTACTAAAATATGGGTCATGCTGAACCTCAGCGAGTAAAATACCATCAGTCATCAGCTTAATTAGTGTATTTGGGTTACTTTCGTCGCGAAAACGGACCTGATAGCCGACAGCTTGTCCAATTGGTTGTCCAAGCTCCTCTGCAATTCGAACAGCTACAGCTCTAGCAGCTATCCGTCTTGGCTGAGTATGTCCAATTATTCCATTTGATCCACGACCTAATTCGAGACAAATCTTAGGTAACTGGGTTGTCTTTCCTGAGCCTGTTTCTCCAGCAATAATAATAACTTGATTATCTAAAATAGCCTTTTTTATCTCATCACGTCGCTCGGCTATAGGAAGGTTATTTTGATATTGAACAAATGGTATGGCTGAGAGGCGAGCATCTCTTTTTTGGCAAGAGCGATTTAGTCTTTTTATAAAGCCATCTAATTGTCGATCAGCTAGTTTCCCAATTTTTTTATGGCTTCTAATATTTTTGAACTCTTGGGTTAATTGATGACGATCTATACTGAGAGCCCCAGTGATCTTTTTTTGTATAATCGCTAGCTTAGATTGCGTAAGACTCATAAGTTATCTATCCAAAATTCCTATGCATCTGCCTACATCTTACTGTTTTTTTCATGTAACCAGTTTATATCGGAGTTACTTAATGGAGGCATTTGTAAATAAAAATTATTTGCTTGGATCATTTCTATAACGTGATTTGAATCGACTCTAGCAAGCTTAGTATTCTTATCTATAGCAAGCTTCATAACAAAGGCTGGTTCACCAAATTTTTTCAAGAGATCCTCTGGAATATCAGAGAAATCATCTTTTTTTTCAATGTATAAATACATTCCTTCCTCTTTAGAGCTCTTATATATATTACAAATTTTCTTCATCAAGATTCTCTATAAATAATTTTAAAATAAACTATTGGTCGAACTTAATCGCTAGATGAAACCAAAAGAGCCGAACCTATAACATCAAAGCGCCAGCCTTCCGCTATCTTGTCAGGCAATCTAATATTTTCTTCAGAGATAATGGTACGAACTAAAAATTCAATATCTTTTTTTCGTGCTAATATTTCTGGAGCAATATCTAATAGTTCCGCTTTCATATTAACAATTTGCTTAAGTTTTTTTATTGTACTACTCATATGTTTTGGTAGTGGTTCAGACAGAGGTGCAGGATGTTCCTTTGTAGGTCTAGCTAAACCTTCTTTAATTAGATCTAATAATTTTTCAGAGTACCTTGCAATCAAATATGGATGCATGCCCTCTATTTCAGATAAACCTTCTTTAGATTGAGTGGCATTAGAGACAACTTCAACAATAGTTTTATCATCTATAATTCGACCGCGAGGTTTATTTTTGTCTCTTGCTTCCTGTTCGCGCCATTCGCAAATTAACTGCAGAACAGAAAGTTTCTCGGAAGGCAACCTCCAAGCGCCTTTCACTTTCTGAAAATACTGACTTAAATCTTCTTTTGTTGATGCCTTTTCAGTTAATCTAGACATTTCCTCATCAATCCATTTTTTTCGGCCTAGCTTGGCTAATTTTTCTTTGAGTTGAAAATAAATTGGTAGCAAATATATGACATCCAGAGCTGCATACCCTAATTGTGATGCGCTTAAAGGTCGTCTTAGCCAATTTGATCTGGTTTCTCCTTTATCAACATGGACTCCTAACATATTTTTTGCCAAAGAAGCATAGCCTGTAGAAAACCCGTAACCAGTTAGCGCAGCAGCAATCTGTGTGTCAAAAATTGGCTGCGGACAACATCTTAATGTATAGCTCAGCACTTCAATATCCTCTGAGCATGAGTGAAAAACCTTGAGGGTTTCATTACTCATAAGCAACTCCTTAAGAGGCGATAAATCTGAAACAGAGACTGGATCTATAAGCCAGCAGTTTTCACCATTAAAAATTTGAACCAATGCTAGTATAGGAAAAAAGGTATTGGTTCTTATAAATTCTGTATCAATAGCAATAACATCGAAATGTTCTAATTGTTGAACACAGGTTTGTAGCTGTTTTGAATCACTCACAAGAATGGATTTTAATGCTGATAGCTCATTAAAATTTTGAGGGTTAATCATTAAATTTTCTTTCGACTGCTAAATGCATGAGATAAAGTGCTACCATCAACATATTCCAATTCGCCACCCATTGGAACACCGTGAGCTATACGGCTCACCTCTACACCCTTATCTTTTGCTCTTTCACTAATATAATGTGCAGTTGCTTCACCTTCAACAGTCAAGTTTGTCGCTAATATTAGTTCTTTGATCTTATCTTCGGATAGCCGCTCTATTAATCTATCTATGCCTATCTCTTCCGGTCCAATTCCGTCAATAGGTGATAGGTGACCGAGTAAAACAAAATAGCGCCCCTGGTAAGTATCGCTATGCTCTATTGCAAGCAGATCTGCTGGAGTCTCTATTACACAAAGCTGATGTGATTCACGGCGAGGATTGCTACAAATAACGCAAATATCTGTTTCTGTGAGCGTCCTACACAATTTACATCTACCAATTTCATTTGCCGCTAATTCCAATGAGGCAGATAAACGATGTGCGGCATCTCTATGTCTCTCCAAAAGGTGTAATGCCATTCGCTGTGCAGATTTTGGACCGACCCCCGGAAGACACCTAAGGCTAGTTACAAGCTCATCAATTATTGGGCCGAACAACTTATCTCTCCTTCATGCTATCTTCGTGTGTTAAGCGTAAAATATAAAAACTAAAATGGCATCTTAAAGCCTGGAGGCATATTAATCCCTCCTGTCAGATCTGACATGTTATCCTTTTGAGACTTATCGATCTTTGTGACTGCATCATTTATCGCCGCTATGATTAAGTCTTCAAGTAATTCTATTTCCTCTGTCAGAAGACTTGGGTCTATCTTTAAACTGGATACATTATGCTTGCCGTTCATCTCAATACCAACCATTCCAGCACCAGATTCACCAGTTACAATATTTTTTTCTGCATCCTCTTGCATCGCTTCCATTTTTTTTTGTAGGCCCTGAGCTTGTTTCATTAATTCGTTTATATTCATATATTGACCATTTTTTAATCTATAGCTTTGATAGTATTTTTGAGAAGAACTCCGTCGAACATATTCGTAATTTCGTTTACATTAGGATCGGAATTAAGATTTTTTGTAGCCCTAGCTTTCACTTCTTTTTCTAACCTTATTTGACGATTTTTTGGAGTTTCAGAGTCCACGATACCTATTTTTATTTCAACACTAATATTGGCCTTTAAATATTCTGATAACACCAGCGCTAATTTCTCATCATGCGATACATCGTAAAATGCACTTTCTGATTCATCCAGTACAAAAGATAAATTTACTCCATCAACTTTGGATAAAATAAGATTACTTGATATATTCTTTAGCACACCATTTATGGGTAAGTCTTCATGGACTTTAAACCAACTTTGAGATGAAACCTCTGTTAATATAACTTTTTCTTTACAATCTTTTGCATCTTTTTTATTTTCGAGTATTGCTGGTTCAACAGTATCGTTTGCACTATCCTGTAATTTTTCTTTTTTATTTGCGCTTGGTTCAGATATTTTTTTGTCAGTGATCGTATCTACAGGGCTTATTATACCTGTCGTCATCTCAGGTCTTTCATCTATATTTGAATGATCTGGATAAAAAGCGAGCATCCTAAGCAAAATCATTTCAAATCCAATCCTGGGTTCAGGTGCTAATGCTAAATCCCTCCGCCCTAATAAAGCTATTTGATAAAATAGCTGAGCATCCTCAGGGGACAGCCTCTTTGCAATATCCAATATAAACTCTTTATCACCATCACTGTTTGTGAGAGCCTCGGGTATTGTTTGCGCAATAGTAATCTTGTGAAATAAGGATAATATTTCAGCTAATGCATCACTGTAATCTGGCGAAAAATCAGATATTTTTTGTACAGCGACCATAACTGCAGTGCCGTCATTTTCAATCAATCCTAGCACCAAATCATTAACTGCTGTTCTATCAATAGATCCAAGCATATTGCAAATATCGGTTTTTTTTAACTCCTCCGAACAGTATGAAATTGCTTGATCAGTCAAACTTAAAGCGTCGCGCATGCTTCCATCAGCAGCTCTGGCTAGAAACCAGAGTCCAGGCTCCTCATACTTAATTTTTTCTTGATCTAAAACATACTTAAGGTGTTCTACAATAACTTCAGGGCTTATATTCTTGAGATTAAACTGTAGACAACGAGATAGAATTGTTACTGGAAGTTTCCGAGGATCTGTGGTGGCAAATAAAAATTTTACATGGGCGGGAGGTTCTTCAAGAGTCTTCAGTAGAGCATTGAAACTATGCGTAGATAACATATGAACTTCATCAATTAAATAAACCTTAAATCTTCCAACAGATGGAGAATATTGAACATTCTCTAGAAGCTCTCGAGTGTCATCAACCTTTGTTCTTGATGCTGCATCAACCTCTATTAAGTCTAAAAATCTTCCTTCGGATATTGAAATACAAGCACTACATTCTCCACAAGGGATTGAGCTTACACCTTTCTCACAGTTAATTGATTTTGCTAAAATCCTAGCAAGTGAGGTTTTTCCAACACCGCGGGTTCCTGTGAAAAGATATGCGTGATGAAGGCGGTTCCGGTCAAGGGCATTTATAAGAGTCTGGAGAACATGCTCCTGTCCAGCCATCTCAGAAAAAATGCGCGGTCGCCATTTTCGTGCAAGAACCTCATAAGTCATATATGTAGCCGAATTAATTTTATTTAAACACACCTATTATATTTATTATAAGGTTTACGTAACCTTACTAAAAGAAACAAAGTAATCAAACTAAATATTTTTTAAGAACTGATAGATTCAGCTTATAAAAATCATTGAACTTACACAATGTCAACTATATTGATGTGATCAGCTTTATCTCTTTTTAAATTCTTAAAATCAAATAAATCAATATCTGCTAGTTGAGATGGTGATATATTTTTTATAGAAGAGAATATACTTTCTATTCTCCCTGGGTTGCTTTTTTCCCAAGATTTCAGCATGTCTTTTATAACCTTGCGCTGCAAATTGTCCTGAGATCCACATAAATTACAGGGGATGATTGGGAATTTCATTCTATTTGAGTATTCCTCTAAATCGCTCTCTTTACAGTAAGCTAAGGGTCGTATCACGATATTTTTCTTATCATCACTTAAAAGTTTAGGCGGCATTGCTTTTAATTTTCCGCCATAAAACATATTCAAAAAAAGTGTTTCAATAATATCGTCTCGATGATGCCCTAAAGCGATTTTATTCGCACCGATTTTCTTGGCAAACGAGTACAACGTACCTCTTCTCATTCGGGAACAAAGACTACAATATGTTTTTCCATCTGGAATGAGATCAACAACTACACTGTATGTGTCTTTTTCTAGAATATGAAATGGAATGCCAAGGTTAGTTAAATATCTTGGTAACACATCTTCTGGAAAATCTGGTTGTTTTTGATCTAAATTAATAGCAATAATTTCAAAATCTATAGGTGCTGTTCTTTGGAGATGCAATATTAGGTCTAACATGCAGTAGGAATCCTTGCCTCCAGACAGGCAGACCATAATCTTATCTCCTTCAGATATCATACTAAAATCTGAAATTGCATTACCCACATTACGACGAAGTCTTTTATGAAGCTTATTGAACTCAAGAGTCTTCTTACGAGACTGATTAAGATTTAATTCTGTAGATGAATTCACCTCACAGACCTCTATGGGTGTAACGGACCTGAAGCGAATTGTATAAATTGTCTTTAAAATTTTTACTGTTCTTATCGAGATCTCCAACGAGTTCTACTAGGTGCTCGTTATCTTCTTTGCCGGACCATACTTTTTTGTATGAACCGTCTTGGTAGCCATTATCCTGACGGAAAAAATTCAATACATTTTTACTAATATAACTTACATAAAGGTCTTCAAAAGTTAGATCGATACCAGACATCAATGCTGAGAAACCTTTGATATCGAAACCTTTACTCTTGAGTGTAGATAACGTGAAGGCCTCGAGATCAAGACGAAAATCACCTGATGGTTTCCCATTAGATAGCTTTTCAGCTATATCAGAAGCAATATTTTTTCTATTTTCTGATCCGAGCAACAGTATACTCAAACCAAAGTGCCAAATATCAACCAACTCTAGCTTGACTTGTTCGGTATCTAGTGTCTGTTTTTTCCACCATTTCCAACCATAGTGATCAAGAAGTTCTGCGCTCTCGACCCAGATTGCACGATACCAAGAAAAATTTTGATTTACCCAGTCGTTGTTGACCTTGGTATTCATGGCATCCTGTAGGTCCAGCATTATTAAAATCTTATCTTTCATTCTATAGCTCCATTTTTAGTAAAATATTTTCATAAAATAATAACTATGGTCTAATAAATCTGTTACTTTTTTTTTCATCTGCTATTGTTGTGGTTGGGCCGTGTCCAGTAATAACAATAGCTTCCTCATTGAGAGTGTAAATACGCTCTCGGATTGAGGTTTGTATCTTGTTGAAGTCACCACCTGGAAAATCTGTCCTACCTACCCCACCTTTAAAAAGAGTGTCTCCCGCAATTAATAGATTGCTATCTTCGAACCAAAAGCTTGTGGATCCGGGGGTATGCCCCGGAGTATGAATCGCAACACCACCACAACACTTAAGGTCATGGTCATCATTTAGGTATTGATCCGGATCAGGTAACTTTATGTCGCTTGGGTAACCAAACATAATGCATTGTTGCTCTAACCCCCTCCAGAGATGAAAATCATCTTTATTGAGATAAATAGGTGCCCCTGTTGCTTTTTTTATTTCACCAGCAGCAAGAATATGATCAAAGTGAGCGTGGGTATGAATAATGCCTATGCATTTGAGGCTGTATTTATTTAGCTTTCCTATAATGAAATCTGCATCCCCGCCAGGGTCTACGACCAAAGCAAGTTTAGAAACAGAATCTCCTATGATAGAACAGTTGCATTGAAGAACCCCAACAGGGAAAGTTTCAATAATATACTTTTTAGTATCAATGGTATTTTTTTTCATATAAAACCAATAACTATAGAGTTATTAAAAAAATGCATATTACCACATATGTGCTAATGAATAACCATTATACGGAAGAGGACTAGCAACTAAAAACCTGATATATTTGTTAAAAAATTTTTATGGAGACCCCCAAAATGAAAGTTATTTTTAATATCTTTATCCTCGCAATGTTTGCAGCACTAATCTTTCAGATTTCAGCTAGTGCGAAGAATGAAGAGCCTATTAATTGGAGTTCAGAAGAAAGTATAAGCGCTCATATAGAAATCAAGAATGATGCGAAAAATGGTGAAATAACTTACGGACCAAATTTTGCTCTTTCGAATAAAGATCTATCAGAAAATTTTTCGGATATCTACCTAATGCGAATAGTCGACCTTCAGGGTGCGGATCACTATACAATTTTTATTAGTGCTCGATATAATGATACAGATTGGCGATCTTACAACACTGCGGTTAATGCACAAGGAAATAAAAATCTCCCTCTGTCAGTCTTATCAAAAACTAAAATATCTTGCTCTGAACAAATATGTCAATATGAAGAAAAACTTGCTATACCGTTAAATTTTCTTTACTTCTTTGATGGTTCAGTTTCTGGGTTAAATATAACGGTAAAAGGTAAAAAAAGTCACCAGATCTTAATACCTGCTACCTACTTTAAAGCAATGTTAAATTCCATACAGGAAGAATAGTATTTGGCTAAGTATCATTAATTTTAATTAAGCACGGAGGTAGTCTTATATGAAGTTTATATTTTCAGTTCTTTTTTTAATGTTAATGCATAGTCAATATGGATATGCAGAAAAGTTCGCCCCAATAGCCTCTTCTTGTGGCGAGTGGGTTAAAGTACGTCAAAATGGATCGGAAAAAGTTACCTTATATTGGTTTGATGGGTTTATTTCAGCATATAATAGATATGAATATACGGGCAAGCATCCACAGGGTGTTTTAAAAAGTATAGGCCAAAAAAATATTTCGAGCTGGCTAGATAAATATTGTCTTTCAAATACAGGTGACACCCTTCAAGGTGCAGTTGAATCTCTAATTGATGAAAAAAAGCCCGTAGTGAAAGCTTGTGCCTTCAAAAAATCAAGCGGAAGACCCTGTATTCCTTATGAAGAAAAGATGGATGAACAAGAGCAAAAGACAGTAATACCTAAAAAAAATAATTGGAAATTCTGGGAGCAAATGCTTAATTAATAAATTTATAAAAAAAAATGGGAAACTTAAGGTTTTTATTACTGGTGCATCAAGTGGAATTGGTGAAGCCCTCGCTTATGAATATGCAGCTCAAGATGCGATACTTGGTTTGGTTGCTCGTCGCAAAGATCCTCTTCTAATATTAAAAAAAAAACTAGCTAAGGAAGTGAATATATATACTGCTGACGTCAGAGATCGCAACGCATTACGAATTGCTGCAGAAGACTTTATAGGCAAGTATGGGGCGCCTGATGTAGTTATAGCTAGCGCAGGAGTAAGCTCTGGAACACTAACTGAGAGCGAGTCCGACATGGATGTATTTCAGGCAGTTTTAGATATCAATCTAGTTGGTATGATGAATACTTTTCAGCCATTTGTTCTACCAATGAAAAAAAATAACTACGGCAGCTTGGTCGGAATATCTAGTGTTGCAGGCACAAGGGGCTTACCTGGAGCAGGCGCCTATAGTGCGTCTAAAGCGGCTGTTACAGCCTATTTAGAGAGCCTAAGGATAGAATTAAATGAATACAATCTAGTGGTTACAACAATTGCCCCTGGTTATATAAAAACACCAATGACTAGGCTCAATAAATTCCCCATGCCTTTTTTGATGACTCCTCAAGTTGCAGCAAAAAAATTTATTAAGGCGATAAATCAACATAAAAAATTTATCATTTTTCCATGGCAAATGAGGTTGGTTGTTACTATGATGCGCTTAATTCCTGCTTTCATATGGGACTTTATAATGAAAAATGCGCCACGTAAATCTAAGTCTTATTGGGATTGGTTGTAACAATATCCTAATTTT
>Ga0209251_1000909_pt1 | contig 24829 bp, 45 predicted proteins | sample SaaInlV_100m_DNA_6_FD_184665 | JGI IMG/M metagenome (GOLD analysis project Ga0209251, IMG submission 184665) | Marine microbial communities from expanding oxygen minimum zones in the Saanich Inlet - Saanich Inlet SI073_LV_10m_DNA (SPAdes) (version 2) | ecosystem: Environmental > Aquatic > Marine... | reverse complement strand
TGGGAGTCTAGCTCAATCGGTTAGAGCATCGAACTCATAATTCGCAGGTTCCCGGTTCGAGTCCGGGGATTCCCACTTTTTCCTCTTGACATATTAAAAAAGGATGTTATAATATGAACATGAGCATCGCAACAGCACCAAAGGAAAAGCGGCCAATGATCCACGTTTCAATGGAACAGAATGTGTTTGAGCGTATTTCTGAACTGGTCGATCCAGATAAGCCCGTCGAAGTTTATCGGAATCTGCACAAAAAGTGTTGGAGTGTTCGACAGCGTGGCAAGGTGAAACTGCACACTGATTATATTTGCCTACAAAATGCTGAGTTCAAGGTTTCGCAGAAGGGACGTGAGCGAGTCTTGAGAGAGCAGAGAAAGAATGTTCACGCATTCGTCAAGGGTTTTATTGTTGACGCGGCAGAAATTAACAAGTGGGAAGATTCGATAGAATCCTATCCTGAAAATAATATCTGGACTGACGTTTCCTATAATCCGTATAAGTACAGTTCATTTGTTACCGCTACAGAAAAACCTATCAAGTTTGCACGTTATGTTGATATGTGCATTGATGTGCCGAATCCGGTAATGGTAATCGAAGGGCGGTACTGATGACCGATTATGCTTATCTGCAAGTTGCGGGGTATTATATATACGATATAACTCCCGTTGATGGCGGAACTCGTTACACATACTGCAAAACAAATCCACCACCATACGGCCCAAACAATCCCAGTTTTGAAATTTGTGACAAACTAATAATCGTAAGGGGGAAATGATGACGAAATATAAAGTTGAAGTGATTCTCGAATTAACAGATTATGCAGGACATCCGCGTAAGTGGCTTCCAGAGTCAATTGCAGAGCAGTTGAATGACGGCGAAGACATATTAGAATGGAATATCGAGGAGATTGAAGATGCCAGTTAATAACGTAAACTCAGCCGCACTTGAAAAAGTAGTTGAAGCGGCGAAACGCTATATGCAAATCAGTGAGTGGCTTGGACATTCGCCACTAGACGACGAAGATGCGACATTGGACACCTGTATCTTCATGGTCGAACAGAAACTAAAAAAAGAAAGGGAATAACGCTAACCCCTTACCCCGCAAGGACTTAGGTCTGACGCGGCCCGCCCCGCGAAACGTAAACCCTTTGATAGCAACGACTTACGACAACTTTTAGAATTTTGCCATATTTTCCCTAAAGTCTCTTGACATAGAATGCCGATATTATATAATACGGGAGTCACTTTTCATGGAGAAAAAAATGCTACTGATCGACTTCGCAAAAAACAAACTTTTTCAAATTCAGGCTAAACATCCAGAGTGGTCAACTGATGTACAGTTGTACAATGCGGGATGGGATGGTGCTGGTGAATGGACATGTGCAAAGTGTGGAACTATGATTGGCAAAAACCTTAATGGTGATATGCCGTTCTGGCTGGCGAAAGAACATTCAAAAAAATGTCAAGATCGCCCTTGACAATGTCGACAATTATTGTATAATAGATGAGTAACAACCAACCAACCACGAAGGAAAACACAATGCTGAAGTTCAGTAACGCAAACGCCAAAACTGAAGCCCTGAAACAAGTTGACGAATTGAAGCCATTTCTGGCGAACAAGCGTCACATTTACTCGCTGGATTTGCTTTCCGGTTATTCCTGCCCGTTTGCAAAAGCGTGTCTATCGAAAGCCGTCGAAGATGAAAACGGCAAGCGTCATATCGAAGACGGACCAGATAATGAGTTTCGTTGCTTCTCAGCTTCTCAGGATGTGCAATATACTAATACGTATAATTCCCGCAAACACAATTTCGATGCGTTGCGTGGCTTGCACCTGAATGATATGATTCACGAATTGAGTCAGTCCATGCCGGATAATCTTGGCATCTGTAGAATTCACGTTGCTGGTGATTTCTTCAATTCTGATTATATGTTTGCGTGGATCAATATGGCAATGATGCACACTGATCGACTATTCTACGCATATACTAAGTCGCTGAATTATTGGCTGAAGTATAAAGAATATGCCGATCAGGTTGATAACTTTGTTTTGACCGCGAGCTATGGTGGACGCAATGATAATATGATTGCGGAAAACGGTTTGCGATCTGCGAAGGTAATATTCAGCGAAGACGAAGCCGGTGATATGGACATCGACCATGATGACAGCCATGCGGCACGACCTAGCCTGAAAAATCAGGATTTTGCTTTACTCATTCACGGAACTCAACCGAAAGGATCAACAGCCGCTGAAGCGTTGAAAGCGTTGAAGGGAAAAGGTTCATACTCCAGAAAAGGAAAGGTGGCAGCCGTCTGACTCACATAATCGTGTTAATGTTAATCTCTATGTTAGTTCACCAGTACGGGGAGGATTTTAGTTGAAAAGTTTAGTAGTAATGAATTATGAGCAGCCGGTTAATGGTGGGAATTTTCGTTGGGGTGTGTTGCAAAGTGTACGCGATACTAATAAAAACCCGATTTCGTCTCGGTCTAAGTGGTATTACAGAATGTATAGTAATACGTTTAAGCGTTCCCAAAACCTTGCCACTATAAAAACGCCACAAGGTACTAAAGCGTTTTACCTTGAACGGGCAAAGTGGAAAGTCAAAATCCCGTTTGTGGGTTCACTGGTCGCTCCGTTTATCTAGGGGTTTTATTCCTCACCGTAAGTCCTTTCCCCGCAAGGGGTTAGGGCTGGCGCGGCCCCCCGGCATCGCCGTAAGTCCTTTGATACCAACGACTTACGTCGATTTTTATTTTTGAGAAATTTCCAGAATAACTAAAGATTGCCCTTGACAGCACTATTTTTGAAAACTTTCCCCAATTACTAAAGTTTGGCCTTGCAAATGTCGATAATAATAGTATAATGGAAGAATAACCGAGACCATTTGAAAGGGGTTTGAAGTGATTGTTTTGAAGGATGCCGTGAGTGTTGCTTGTGCGTACTGTCTGGAAGTTCACACCTTCGATTGCAGCACTAGCGGCGTTATCGCGTGGCAGGTTGGCGAGTTGATTCAGAACGCTTTGCCGGAGCTGTCTGCCGATCAGCGAGAGCTGATTATCAGCGGCACTTGCGGCGACTGCTGGGATAAAATGTTCCCGGAAGATTCTGAAAATTAGGGTTGACATTCCGCGTCGGGATGTTATAATGTAGGAAAGCCTGCATCGGTTTGCGGGCAATGTTTTTCTTTGCGAAAGGGTTTGCAATGAGTACTGTTATTGATTCTGCTGTTCTGGATTCTGTCTCCTCGAAGTTTGACTTCACTGTTGACAAGTTTCCGCTTTCTGGTCCCGATTCCCTGAAAACTCCGTTGTACGGTTTGTTCCGTTCTGACAATTCTGAGTTTGTGGGCAAGCCGTGTTCCAAGCATTACGTTGCTCATCAGAGCGACGACGTGATGGCTCTCGTCGAGTCCGCTGGCGAGGCTTTCGAGGGTGTTGGCGATGTTCAGTGCCACTTCCGCGATGGTCACTATGTGTCGATCACTCCAAGCAAGAGTGAGCGGCGGTCTATCTACGGTTCCGCTGATAACATCTTCCCGCGTTTCATTGTGAACGCTGGCTATGATGGTCGTGCTTTCACCGCTATCATGGGATTCTACCGCGATGCGTGTAGCAATCTGGCGATGATGCGACAGGTCGAAGGTACTTCGGTTTCTATCCGTCATGGTTCTGGACTGCGTGAAAAGATGGACGATCTGATTCAGACTTTCGCCGTCTTGAAGCAGTCATGGTCAACGCTGAGTGACGTGATTGCAGAACTTGAGAATCGAAAAGTCAGCATGATTGATTTTCTCGATCAGGTTTACGGACAGCCTGCTGAGGATTCTAAGCGTGGAAAAACGATTCACAAGAATCGGACTGAGGCAATTTTCCGCCGACTGAGTCGTGAGCGGTTTTCTACTGGTCGTCGTGTGATGGACACAAGTTATAACGTGTCCGCGTGGGAAGCGTATAACGCTGTGCAGGGTTATGTTCAGCATGATGCTTCTCGCAAAGGTTCGCCGTCTGAGTTTGCTCGGGTCATCGGAGCGTCGAAAGACACTGCGGTGAAAAAAGCCGAGACGCTTGCTCTGGCGACTCTCTCTGTTTAGTCCCCTTTCGCTCCCTGCGGGCCTTGTGTTGTGTCAAGGCTCGTGGGGTGCTTTTTGGGGGATTTTTCAAAAATGACGCATATTATGGTACTGTTACTGATTTCGATGCTCGTGCATCAATTCGGAGAAGATTACTAAATTTCTCAAGATCGGGAATCGACCTAAGTCCTTACGCTGTAAGGGTTTAGGGCCGACCCGGCCCGCCGCCATCGCCACAACTCCTTACCACCAAACGACTTACGTCAACTATTAACCACCAACCATAACTCCTTATTCTCCAAAGGTTTACATTGACAAACGTAACATCATATGGTACAATAGGTTATGGCAGAGCCTCAATAGATGTACATGCGTTCAGGTGTACGGCAGTTCAGGTGTACAGGCTTCCAAGTGTACATGTGTCCAGCCCCAACTGGCCCCATCGTAATTGATGTAACAGCCAGCCAAATTTGACCGTTTTGTCTTTTCTAAACTCAACACATCGTAATTGATGTAAGAGTCAGCGAAAATGACCCGATTTCCTAAAGATTTCCCTTGACAACGTCGATATAGATACTATAATAGATTGGTCGGTTCACTAGATTCAGTAAGTCACCTTGGCTAGATCAAGGTTCAGACCTCGTTCCAGTGAGCCGTCACACCACCGTAGTCCAATAGGCAGAGACAACGGACTTAAAATCCGTACAGTATGGGTTCGAGTCCCATCGGTGGTACTCGCTTACAGATTCACTTGATCCTCTAATTCAATTTAGATTCACGCTCTCATCTGTAGGCGTTGGCGTTCTAGATTCAAATGTTCATCTAATTTAATTTAGATTCAGGGACATATCCAGTTCGCCTTTTGGCCCTGTAGTTAAATGGATATAACCACGGTCTTCTAAACCGTAGTTCGAGGTTCGATTCCTCGTGGGGCTACTTAGACCTGATTTAAATTCACGGGATCATCTAATTCAATTTAGATTCAGAATCTCTTTTAAACGGGTCTGTTTTACCCAACCCTTAACCATCGCCCAGTGTCGCACCGTCAGCCAAATTAGGAGTTTTCATGAAAAAGAAAGATGAGATTATGAGCAGCAAGGAACTAAGAGACATTTTTGTCGCCTATGTGGCACAAAATAGAGTCCTTTTAGAATCAGCCCTTGACAAATACGATGATGCATGGTATGATATAAGGAATCAGATGGCAGAGAACGGTATGGAACTAACCCCCGAAGAACTACAAGAACTCACAGGATTAATACGGTACTGCCTTAGATTACTAGACGGCAAGTCTAAGTAGTGTCTCTCCCTACCCTCTAATATCGCCCCCGATGCTAGAGCCAGCCAAAATAAGGAATTATGAATGCCCTATAAAGTATGCGAACAGTGTCAAGGACAAAACGGTGTTAGAACTCTAATTTGTAAGAGTTGCAAAGCGCCCTTTAAGATCAAATCGTCGAATTATAGTCCCAGCAAGGCCCGTAGACGCCGTAAGAAGCAGTTTATTAAAGACTGGCGCTCTCTATCGAAAGGAGACGTGGTGCGCGTTATAGGAGGCTCTGGGCCGTTCTACGATGGCAAGGACGGTATGCGTCACTATTTAACTGATCGTGGTAAGTACACAATTGATTCAATTGACAAAAATGGCTTACATGTTCTAGGAATTGCACCTCGCACAAGCGGGCAGCAGTTCTTGTACATGGGACCACTGAAGAAATCACCAATGTGTTCAACTGTTTACCGTGACAAGCACAAACTTTTGCCAGTTGCCGTCAAACAGGAAGAAATTTGATACTTTACAAGGTTCAAAAGGACACTTTGGGGTCTAAAAATTGAGCCGTTTTGGGGGCAAAAAGTGGCAAAAACCACGGGAAAAACGGTACTTTTGGCGATTTTGGAGCTTTTAGCTTGACAGGGATCAATTTTATGGTACAATAGGGTGAAAATGACACTTCTGGCGTCGAAGTAGGGGCCAAATCGGAACATAAACATACTAAGAATCTTTGTTTTGGGGCTTGTAGCTGATGGAAAAAGGCTAAAAACTCGGTAAAACAAGTGGTTTTTGTGTGCTTGTTGGCACAGCACGACCTTGTAACAAAATTATGATCTTCAACAAACTAAAATCCAATCTTCCTTCTATCTTACTATGCTTAGGTTATACTGTTTATATTAGTGTATTGTTCTTACACTGTAAAACCCTATGTAAATGACATATTCGGTAGAGGATAGTCTTCTTAAACTTGTACGTCTGAATGTGTATTATTATGTGTGTAGAAAGGGACGATAACCCACAATCTGTTAGCTCCTAAATGCTCAGTGGGACAGGAACCCACAATTAAATTTTCTTTTAGACATAAAAAAGAAAGAAAACCTTATGGCTAATGACAATTTAAAGACAAAAGCAGAAATGGACACTGTAATAAAGGATTTAGAGGCTAACGGGGTATCATATAATACTAAAGAGGGCGAAATTACAGGTCTTGGTGATGTCGTTGAATCAACACTACAGAAGTTTGGCGTTACTGAAGAACGCTTTAAGGAATGGTTCAACCTAAAAGATTGTAATTGTAGTAAAAGAAAGAAGTTCCTCAATAATTTGTTTTCTTGGAAAAAGAAGTCAAGCGAGGGTTGACATTTAGACGATACATGATATAATGTCTGAATAATGAAACCTACAAACAACACAACTAAGGAAAACACGATGGAAGTTTACTGTGTAGTTTATGATTACTTTGAAGACTCCGATAATATCCAACTCTTCACCGACAAAGCCAAAGCGGAAGCATTGGTAACAGCGATGTTGGAGGGTTCATTAGTGAGATTTCTGGAAAATCCCTTGGGGGATTCTGGTTGTTCCGTTATTGAAAAGAGGGCAGTATGATGTGGCAGGGCATAGTTTGTAATCCAAACGGTAAACGACTATTCGATCTTCCGATGGCAGGCTGCGAGGCTGTAACTCCTAGATGTGATACAAAAGAAGAGGCTTTACGGCATTTGTCTACGCATCCCATTTCCGGCTCGGAATATAAATTGGTGACAAAGTTTAAAATTGAGGATAACGGCGAAGTTCAAGCTGTCGCTGATTATAGAGTAGATTAAATTGAAAAGAGCGGAAAATGAAAACTCATACAATTTATGGAAAAGAAAACATTGAAGAGGGTGCGTTAGATCAGTTCTACGAGGCTTTAGATCAGCCCCACACTGTTAAGGCGGCATTAATGCCTGACGCTCATCTGGGATACACATTACCAATCGGTTGTGCAATAGCTACTGAGGGGTATATCTTTCCTTCTTATGTTGGATACGACATCGGATGTGGTATGTCGGCAATGAAATTTGACTGTTCAGGAAAGACACGTATACCTCTTATTGAACCTCTGGATATTTTTTATTACAACGTGGGCGAGGCTACTTATGACCGCATTAAACAGCGAATCCCCGTAGGATTTAAGTACAATGATAGAGACCAGAACATCGGACCTCTATTAGAAGAAATATCTCCTACTGACGAATTAAAATCACGGTTTTTAGATAACGGTCTTAGACAGGTAGGTACTTTGGGTGGTGGAAACCACTTTATTGAGCTTGGATATGACGAAGATGACTACCTATGGGTTGTCATTCACTCTGGAAGTCGTGGGCTTGGTCATAAGACCGCTGGACGATATATGCGTATGGCATCTCCTGATGGAAAGTGTCGTGAGGGTCATTATGGACTTGATGTAACATCTAAAGAAGGTATGGATTATATCAAGGATATGAATTTTTGTTTGGAGTTTGCGTATGAAAACCGTTTCCTTATGATGAAAAAGATTCGTTCAATTCTGGGTGATCCAGATGTGTTGACGACAATTAACCGTCATCACAATCACGCAGAACTCGTGGACGGTCTTTGGGTTCACCGTAAAGGCGCGACTCATGCCGATGAAGGTTTGATGGGGGTTATCCCCGGAAACATGAGGGATGGATCGTTTGTTGTACGTGGCAAGGGCAATTCCGACTCTTTATCCTCTTCCAGTCATGGAGCAGGTAGGGTTTTAGGGAGAAAAAAAGCGAAAAAAACCCTTGACATTAAAGAATTTTCTGATACAATGGATGGTATAGTCGCAAACGTCAGCGAGGATACACTGGATGAATCTCCAATGGCGTATAAGGATATTTTTGAAGTAATGGAACTTCAGAAGGATTTGGTTGATGTGGTTACTCACATAAAGCCGATTCTAAATGTGAAAGGATAAACCCTGAAACCTACTGGTGGGGTGAAAAGGTCATTATCTGGTTACGGCGACTAGATGCTCAAACTAAATGACTACCTATAGGCGGATAAGGCATAGTCGGTGGAGATCGCACAAGCCGTTTAGTGCGTGGATCAGGGTGAAACCGAGTGCCTGGGTTTTTTTTTAATTAGGAGAGTGAGATGAGATACGCTTATTTGATTAGAAGTAATGGAGAACGCGGATCACGAGGCGGTGTTACTTCTGGATACTCTGGTGGAAACGAATACGAACTGGAAATAGGGCAGAATCAAAATGCCTCTCCTGAGCTATTGGCCCTTTGCGTTCACGCTGATGAAATTATGGAATTTCTAGAAAAGTGCGATTCGCCCATTGGTGGAATGATCCTCAACGGGATCATAAAAGAAACAAAAGAACTTGAACAAAAATTACGCGGGGACCAGAAAAGCCTGGACGAATATCTGGATTCTGTGCGTGAGGCAGGTAACTAAAATGAAGATGAAATCAATTATCAGGTGTATACACTGTAATAAGAACTATGATGTGTGGGCAGACCCCGCTGATCTTACAGCATGGTCAGAGGGCGGGTTACTCCAAGTAGTATTGGATTACCTTTCTGACGACGAAAGGGAACTCCTTCTGTCAGGAACTTGTGGTACATGCTGGGACAAAATGTATGGAGAAGATGATGAGTAAATATTATGTTAAAGTTATGGATATGGAAATGATAACAGTAGCCGATAACGAACTCGATGCCTGTGTTAGATGTTCAAGAAAGCATGGGGTTACATCAGGCGGATTAAAATGGTGTGTTTCAGAAAAGGGATTTGACAAACACGACGATGATGTTATGATACCTGATGACATCATCATGCAAGAGCTTTTACGGGACTTTATGTAAGCGTTAGGGAAGAAGACATGGATATTATAGACTCGTGTGATCTGTGTGGCGTTTTTGACACAGTGTCCAGCCTAAACCTAAACGATCATGTCATCGAAGAGGGAGATAAGGGAATAAGATTCTATGTCTGTCGAAGGTGTAAGAAAGACTACGAGGCCAACGAACAATCTGAAGTATTTTATGATGATTTTTCTGATTGGTCTGATATCTGCTTATGATAGTTGGCTAACGCACATCTATTCAAAAAGCATAATTGGAGCAGAACGTAATCCGCTGTCTAAATTTGTTATGCAAAAGACAAGTGTAGATACGTTTATTTGTATTAAGATGTTTGGTACTCTATTTGTTTGCTCAGTTCTTTTCTGCTTGATAAAAACAAGATTTAAATCAGTGGTGACTGGTGTTCTATTGTTTCAATTGTGGTTGTTTTATTACTTGAACTTCCACACCGGAGAATATAAGGACATCTTTAAGCCTTTTAGCGATACTCCTATCTACAGAATGATTACAGGAGAATTAGAAAAAGGCTGAATTGTTCAAGATTCTGCTTGACATTGACGATAGACATCGTATAATTGAGACATCGCCCAACCAACCACAAGGAAACAAATCGTGAACATTTTCTATCTTGACAAATCGCCAGTGCTTGCCGCTCAAATGCAAGTAAACAAACATGTTGTTAAAATGATCTTAGAGTCGGCACAATTGTTATGCACCTCGCATCATATGTGTCCCAAGCACGACATCCCTGAAAAGTTCTACAAGAAGACTCATTACAACCACCCAAGTGCTATTTGGGCTAGAGAATCTGTGGACAATTACAAATGGTTGTGCGAACATGCTATGGCGTTGTGTGAAGAATACACCTATAGGTATGGCAAGACTCACGCCTCTCAGGGTGTTATTCAGTGGTGTTGTGATAACCTCCCCGATTTACCAGATGTCGGTCCTACTCCAGTCAGACCGGCAATGCCCGACGAATTTATCGAAGACGACCCTGTGTCATCATACAGGAATTATTATTTCTATGACAAGGGTAAGAATATCAAGTGCGAATGGAAGGTGCGATCCGCCCCTTCTTGGTGGAATACTAAGCTAATGCAAAATTCTTCCAAAAATACTCAAGAATCTGCTTGACAACGACGATAACTATGGTATAATGATAGATGTAACGAGGACTTGAGTTGCTGCGTCGAGTGCGGTCCTGTTTGGCCGACAGACCGTCCCTTAGAGTTCAGGACGCTGGCTTATGGCGGCGTGGCAACCCGAGTCCTTGTAAATAACCAACCACATTTAGGAGATTGAAGATGAGTAAATTTATTGTAGACTGTAGCTGGGAAATGTATGGGCATGTAGAGATTGAAGCTGAAGATGTAGACGAGGCAATCCGCATTGCAGAGCAACAGACTAAATTATCAGACATTACGTCGGATTATGTTCCGGGGTCTTTTGAAGTTGATCATGATATCACTAGAGATCGTACCAACTAGAAATTTAAGGGAGATTGACGATGAGTGACTTAGCAAAAGAATTGGGAGCAGGGACTTTGACAAGCGAACAAGTAGACGCTATTACACATGCTTGGCTAGACCTAAGAGGCAGTATTCAACATTTTGAAACATCACCATTTGTTTTCACAGACGGCCTAGAAGCAGCGTGCAAAGAGAGTGTGCAAGAACTAGAAGAAGTATTTCCGTTTTTACTTGAGGAAATTTGAAGATGAGTAACATATCATATGATTTTGCTGTTGACAATGTGATAGCGGTTGATGCTCCTATTGGGACCGATCCTGACACTCTAATCGAGCAAGTCAAGGTGAAGCTCATTGAAAGGATACAAGAAGGAGATATAACTTTTATGTTCGTGCTGCACATACTGATTCAAAGTTTTCGGATCGAAAATGTCTTCGACGGTGAAACTGGTGACTACAGCGAAGATTGGGAACATTATAAAAAGAATAGTATTTCTCTAATAAGGAAGGGCGTAATCAAAGGAGATATTCCTACCGATGATAAAGAACCTTCCTAGTTCAGAACTTTTCTGGAGTGTTATGCTCGTCTTGTTTTTATGTTTTTGCAAGGCATTCGGAATTTAATTTCAAAAAACTCAAGAAACCCCTTGACAACGACGATAAATAAGATATAATTGAGACATCGCCCAATGGGCAACCAACCAACCACTTTTAGGAGAAGAGAGATGAAACTTGAAATTGAACCACAAGATGTAGCAGTACACGGCGACTTCAAGACCAGCGAATTTAAGACTGGCGATACAGCATTCATCGTTGACATGTTTGCGGATAAAGTTTATTCGCATAAGGAACGAGCAGTCATTAGGGAAATGGCTTGTAATGCTCACGATTCCCACATCATGGCGGGAACTGAAGATGTACCATTTGATGTACACCTTCCCACTAGACTGGAACCATACTTCTCGTTGCGTGACTATGGTACTGGTTTGACTGATGAAGAAGTCAGGGATCACTATGCCGGTATTGGCATCAGCACCAAACGTGATAACCAAAATGTAATCGGCTGTTACGGAATTGGTACTCTATCCCCATACTCTTTAACAGATTCTTTTACGGTTAAAAGTTATAAGGATGGTATGTGCCGAACCTATAGTTGCTACCGCAATGACCAGCGTGTGCCAGTGGTCTCTCTACTCACAGAGTGTGAAACTGATGAGCCTAATGGCATCGAAGTCATCGTGTCTGTAGAGGGACGAGTCTACGAATTCGGCGTAGAGGCGGTACATGTATTTAAGTTTTGGGAAGACACTCTCCCCAATATTAATGACAAATACACCGTAGAACAGTGTGAAAATGCAAGAAAAGGTTATGCCTTTGTGGGTGACGGTTATGGGCTGAAAAACACTTGGGGTGACATGTTTGCCATCATGGGCAACATCTCCTATGCCATTCCACGAGACCTTGACGAATTTAGGTGTGAAGGCTACCTTAAATTTGAATTGGGCGAATTAACTTTTGATTCAGGGCGGGAGAACCTCGCAATGGATGCTAAAACAAAAGCAGCACTGAAGGCTAAGTTTGAAGAAGTAAGAGCATCTCTTACCGCAGATGCAATTGCCCAAATCGAAGCGTTGTCTACCGCTTGGGATCAAGCTGTACTTGCGAATGAATTAAACAAAGGAGAACTAGGGAGAAAGATTAAAGCAGACCTTCAGGAGTATGCTCCAGATAGAACTACTGAAGAAATGACCTACTTCTCAGGTGGCGCAAGAAGTTATGGAGGAATTGATAAGGGTAATACCGATAAGATTCCAATGGGTAATAATGTAGAATACTACGCCTCTAAGCCACGGTTTCAGGGTCGCATCAGACAGTACCTAAAAGAACAGAGTCGTCAGACAACACTGGTGCTGCTAACTACTAAACAAATCATGGAAACGGGTGTTCCCGCTGATCTTATTAATGACTTGGAGGATTTACCAAGAGTTCATGGTACTCGTAGTAGTAGTAGTGGAACTGTAGACAAGTGTAAAGTTTATACCATTAAAGGTCGTCGTTACGATAGTTACAAAAACCGGGAAAACTGGACCGAGGCCGAGGTTGATCTTAAAGACGGTGAGGAACATGTATATGTTGAGATTAACCGTTTTGAAGTCGTTGGGCAGAAATGGTTTACTAATAACACTTCGCAAATTCGTTCTTCCGTCGAAGAACTAAAGGAACACATTGGCGACGTTGAGGTCTACGGCATTAAGTCCGCTCTTGTTAGGAGTAAGGGTTTTCAGAACGGTAATTGGATTAGCTTGGATGATTACCTTAAAAGGGAAATGACTAAGGTAGCACCCAAAAAGATTCAGAAATTTACTGAGAGTTCCAGCATGGCTAAACTACTTTGCAGTCTCGCAGACATGGTTGACGACGAGAGATTTGCCGAGTTCAAAACCCTTTACGATAATCAAGATGAATACAGTTTTTGCAAAATTCTTAGCAACTTGGATATTAAAGTGGAGGAATCATATGAAGCCGACACTGTTTACAAGGATATCATTGACAGTCATAAGATTTTTGGTATAATTAATGTCGGGTCTGCTATGGATAACCTGAATGCGGTTGCCGGATATATTAAATAATTCTTTGAGAAAAGCTCAAGAAACCCCTTGACAATGCCGATAAGTGTATTATAATAGTAGAAACTTAACTCAAAAAGGAGAAATCATGCCATTAAAGCCATTTATGAAACGTGAACCAAAATCTAAAAGGGTTAAAAAAGAAACGGTTACACCAATCAGTCGCACAATACCAGACGGCGAACTGCGTGAGTTTGTTGGTAAGGTTCCCAACCTGTTAAAGATAGAAAGCGTTAATGTAAACAATGATAAGTGGAGAATTAATGTATGGACAGAGGAGTTTAAAGATGAGCGACTGATAGCGACGTATACAATTGTTAAAAGTTTTTTTGTTAAGTATGATGACGGGGTCATCTACGACGAGACGATTAAATCAACTATCAAACCAACTAACGTATTTAAGTAACTTAAACTAAGGAAAAATTGAAATGCTTACTCACATTAAAGACAACGGAAACCGCTGGACAGTAGTTATTAACAACCAATCACATCAGTTCGACCATACTCACCCAGAGTATGCAAGTCTGGTGGAATGTGTTAAGACTGGTGACGCTGAAGAATTTATGCAAATGTTGGAAGTAGGAACCGTCATTGAAAACTGGAGCGAGGGAAACTTCGAGTTCCGTGATGGATTTCTCTACTACGAAGATGAGCAGGTTGCTGACCAGCCAACAACAAGGATTATTGAACTAATCAAGAATGGTTGGGACCATAAGCCGATGTTAGCTTATCTTGATAGGCTCTACAACAACGTGTCGAATCGTGCCGTTACAGAGTCTTACAACTGGTGTTCCCATAAAGGTCTGCCACTTACTCCTGATGGGTATCTCGTAGGATACAAAGGTGTTGCCGTCTACAGCGGTGAAGACACTACGGATAAAATGGGCCGTCCTCTACAAGATGGCGATCTGGTTGACAAGTATACTGGAAACTCCTTCAGGAACAACCCAGCAGATGATTGTGGTATGAACCGACGTAAAGTCAGCGATGACTGCAATCAGGGATGTGCTGCTGGTCTTCATGTGGGAACATATGATTATGCGTCTAGTTGGGCTGGACCTAGTGGTAAGGTTATCCTTGTCAGATTTGATCCAGCAGATATCGTCAGTGTCCCATCGGACTGTGAGCATCAGAAGATGCGAGTCAGTCAGTATACTGTACTCTCGGTTGCTCGTGATATCATCGAAGAAGATGTGTACGACGAATATGAAGTAGAAGATGCCTTTGACGACGAAGGTAGACTCATTAGCGAAGATTTCTAATCGTGGTTGGTTAGATAGTTGGGGCTAGTGTTGATCTACGAAAAGTTATCCGAGGCGGTACAGCCCGTGACGATAACCTGCCCCTTCTTTTTCTTTAGGTGTAATATTATGTCTTCTAATGTATGTTCATGCGGTAAAGAATTAACATACCACAATAGCTACCGATGTAGAATATGCAAAGACTATTTTTGTGACCAGTGTTCTTTGGAACATTTTGGTTTAGTAGAAAAAGATGGCAGAGTAAAGTATAGAAGTATACTAAAAACTGCCCTTTGGTTGATTAAAAAAAAGTTGTTTAACAAATAGTAAACTTTGGGGTGTCTAGATTCACATCGCCATCCAGAACAATCTGGATTCATCCCGTTATCTAGAACCCCAAGTTTACCTTTCACAGAAAGAAATTAGAATTATGAAAATTTACAGCGCGGACTTTGGTGGAGGCATCCATATTTACTCTCCATCAGACAATTCAGATGTCAAAAGGGATATCGACGATAGAAATTTTGATGATGTTGTCAAACTGGTTGGCGACAAGGAGTCTACTTGTTGTGACAAGTTTATTGTTCACATAAAAACTAAAATGCAGCCCGATTCGGTATTGCTAATCGAAGACCCTCACATGCAACCTAGAAAGAAAGACACAAGAACTCCATCGAAGGCTCAGCCGTGGACAGAAGATCAAGCAAGGAGCATTATTCAAACGTGTAGAGATTGCCGTATTACTTTAAAGTATGTTCCGGGTAAACAGGCTCCTAGAAATCGTGCAGAAGCAGGAGTATCACATCAGGATAAGTGCGACGAAATTGATGCCATGTGCATTTATTACGTTTATAGCAATCGTCCAAAAGCAATTAAAGGTCTAAAGAATCCACCTAATCCAGACGAACCAGACTGCTTCGAGGTTGATGCTATTCGAGAAGAGTCGTATAACTATAAAAAAGAAAACGATTGCATCATGAACAACCTGCGGTTCTTGGATTACGAGTGCGACATGGTAAACTGGCTGAATAAACACTTGGAGACTCTTTATGGTTGTTTGGACGATGAAGAATCTAGATCTGTATTTGAACTAGCAAACGATAACCGTAAGGGTGCTAAAAATATTAAGCATTGGACTTATAACGAAGATCATACTTATACCGATAGACTCAGCAGTCAAGCCTTTAAGGTGGTCAAGTACCTAAAAACAAATGGTACAACAACAAGCAAAACCATTATGGATGAGGTAGGCTGTACACAAAGCCCACTCATCACCCTAGAGCGCCACGGTGTAATTTCAATGGATATAATTATACAAAAGGGAACATTGTCTGGCAAGCTGAATGCTCTTACGGCACTTCTTTCCACTATAATGACAGAAGACGGGATGTTGCGTACTCGTAAAGAAACGGCAGCGAGACCGGGATGGGATTATTGCAAGAAGTATGTATTAAGAATGAGTCCTCATCACCATAGAGGAGGAGTAGCAAGAAGTAATCTTTACTGGCATACCTTAAAGAATTGGATCATTGCCGAGGGTAAGAAGCATCCTGATTATGTCGAAGGTGGTAACTTTGATTTCAAACGAAGAATTGTTGACGAAAAGTCTAAAAAGAAAGACAACAAGTCCTTTCCGATTCGTCGAGGTCACTTAACTAAAGAAGAGGATATTTTCTTTGTTGAGAAACGAAAAGTCTTCTCTAAGGGGGCGAAGAAATTGTGGCAGAAAATGAGAGACCTTATTATTAAGGATTCCACTTTGGAGTATCTAGATTCACATCTTCATTCTGAACAATCAGAATTCACTCAGTTGTCTAGAACTCCAGAGGGGGAATGCAGTCTTATTCAAGGGTTGATGTTTGAATGAAAATTATAAAGCCTCTTCCAAAGTCTTGTTATCTTGCTTGCTCCGGTGGTATTGATAGTATGTTCGCCTTGCACTTTCTGAGGGCCAGCAGGCGTGACGTACAACCTCTTTACTTTAATCACGGTACAAAGTTCGGCCAGCAGTGTGAAGATTTCTTAAGGTCCGAGCTTGACTCTCCGGTTATCTGTGGTAAAATTGAAAAAACTTGTAAACCGGGAAGATCCCTTGAAGATTTCTGGAGAGAGTGCCGATATGACTTCTTAGACCAGTTCACTGACCGTCCAGTGGTTATGGTCCATCACTTAGATGACCAGATTGAAACCCTGCTCCAAGGATTTGCACAAGGTAAGACGAACCGTGTCATACCATACAAGCGTGGAAACTATATTCGACCCTTTATTTATGTTAGCAAAAAGGAAATAAAAGAACATGTAATCAGAAACGGAGTAACCTACCTGAATGACCCGTCTAATGATGACTGTTCGTTCACAAGAAACAGAATTAGAAACAATATTATTCCTGAACTATTGAAAGTAAACCCCGGACTTTATAAGTCCATGAAGAAACTAATCAACCCCGTAGAATTTAAATGAAGGAGCGAAAATGCCTATTACAAACCTAGAGGCGCGAACCATTAAGGATATTGTCAACTCTTATATTACAGAGGACGAAGCTAAAGAAATGTTTGCTGAACTGATCGAGGATGTCGCTGACGTTACCGACAACGACTCTGTGAAGCAGTCATTACTTATGTTGGGACAACTTTACGGAGTTTAATTTTATGAGCCTAGCCTTTTACACAATTTTAATAGCAACAGTAATGTACTTTATTTCGGCATTTAGCTGCGCCAGAGATAAAGACTGGTCACATGCTGGGATGTGGGTAAGCTATGCTTCTGCAAACTTTTTTTTAATGCTTTACGAATTTCAAAAACTAAATAACAAATAGGAAAACAAAATTATGGAATCTAACTACAGAGCGGCAGCGGTAGACTACTTGAGAACAAAGGCTATGAACGACCTACGGTCAGCAGAGATGTCCTTGCTAATCCTTCTGGATCATCCAGCGGGGATCGGAGACCATAGCACGGGGGATTTAAGAAATAACCTTGACGAAGCCTTAACTCTTTTAGTTGATGCGAATGACCGTCTGGATATTTTGAAAAAATACAATAATTTTGGATAAAACCTTTGGATTTTTGCCATATTTGATGTATAATATGGTATGTTCTTTGCAAAGAAATGCAATCTACTTTAAGGAGAGAAGAAATGAAGAACGTATTTGCTGCTGCTGTTATGGTTTTGGGAATGACTGTTGGTGCTAACGCTCACGAGCCGTGTCACCCTAGAGTCAGGCTCACAAGCCCTGAGTGTGTCGTGTGCCACTGTAACTCGTTTGTCGTCAATAGACATTACGTTGGGCGAGGAGCGTGGAATTATTCAAAGGGTGTAGGAGGTAGAGCGTGGAACGGTTTAAAGACCTTTGCCACGGCAGCGTTCAAGGAACCTTTGATTATCCCACAAAGGCAATACTTGGTAACTCCGGGTTACTACAGCTATCATCCGGGTTCGGTGCGACGACTCCGTCCTATGGTTCCTCGTGTGCCACAGTCAAGTCTTGGAGTACCTGCTCCACCAGAAGATTAGAGTTCAGGGCGACATCTGGTTTAGTCCAGATTCTCAACGCCACTCTAACGAAAGGAGCAGAGAAATCTGCTCCTTTTTTTGTATAAACTCAGAATAGCCCTTGACAAACCTGAAAGATATGCTAAAATGAAACAAATGAGCCTGAATCAACTACTGCTTTGTTGCTTTATTTCGTGGGCTATTGCGTTTTACCTTGTACATGGAAGTGTGGTACTTACTTATTTGGCTTTACACTTAGTGACCAGCGGTGCTTTTACCCTCCTTATGATGAAGAGAATGAAATGAGTATTATCGCTAAACTTGCTATGGCTATGGTCAGCGACCACGACATTGTAACAGCCTGTCTGACGCTTGAAGAATCACGTACCGATGGAATGACGGCGATCATGTGCGTGGTTAACAACAGGGCAAAAGGTGACCCTAAGAAGTTTAAAGAAATAGTTTTAAAGAAATGGCAGTTTTCTTGTATGAACCCTCATACCGTAGAGGGAAAATCTTTAGCAGACATCATAAAGAAGGCAAAGAAGAGAAGTAATTGGAAGGTAGCAAAAAACCTTGTAGAGTCAGCCAACATTGGAATTCTAAAAGACACTTCTAATGGTGCTACACACTACCATGTTCATTCTGGCAAATCTAAATGTATGCCATTCTGGACTCACCCTAGTTTGGGTGGTAAGAATAGAAAATGTAAAATCACCAAGTTTATCGGAACCCACGCTTTTCTAAAGGATGTAGATTAATGATTAGAGAAATTCAAGAAAAAGACTTGACTTACCAATATTTTATGTTACTATCTGAATTAAGTGGGAATGCCCGACATCTTGAACCAATAGAAACTTGGACATTGTGGTCAACATATCAGAATCCAACCTTAGTTTTTAAGTCAAATGCTGATCGCAAAACCTTAGTATACGAAGACGACGGGAAAATAATTGGAACTGCTACAGCATTTATTGAGCATAAATTCCTACACTGCGGATCTAGGGTCGGACATATAGAAGACGTTGTTGTCGATAAAAATATAAGAAAATCTGGAATTGGGAAAGCGTTGATTAAAGAGTGTATTGAATTCTGCCGATATAGGATGTGTTACAAGGCGATACTCGACTGCTCTAAGGAAAACATCCCGTTCTACGAGTGTTGTGGGTTTACATTTTCAGAAAACTGTATGAGAATCAATTTAGGAGAAAAGTAATGACCGTCTATATTCTTCAAATGATAAAAGCAACCAATCTAGACAAGAATGGACCGTTCTTTACGGTAGAAGCAGTAGGGGTCTACTCTTCAGAAGAGACTGCACTAGAGGCTATAAAAGAATTACCCCTCGAAACAGACAATTGCGTGTATGATATTCAAGACTTTGAACTCGACGCTTCTGCCAAAGATTTTATGGAAGAACTAGAGACAGACCTGAAAAACATGATGGATATGGGTGTTGTAGACCAATTGATCGGTGAAGATGGTCAGTTCTATTACGAATTGACTGATGCCGGTAAAGAAATGGGTAAGAACCTAACAGAAGAAGACGAAGAGGAAGATGACGACAAGGGCTGGTAACGGTATCGACTGGTATTGGATGTGATAACTGCACGTAGTAGTTGGTCTGAGGCTACTATAAAACGGACCAAAACAATAACTGCAAAACCTCGTGTTTTCGCTTTGGCTGCCTAGTCAGCCGTGGGTCGCTAATACCCATTTAACCAAAATTAGCGTGGCTTGTTAACCTGACGCTTGAATAAACAAGTAAAAATTCCCGTCATGGACTTGACTAAACGTGTGAACGATGTTATCATTGAATATATACAGGAAAGGGGTTCGACTCCCCTCCAGTCCATTAATCAAACCACCGTCCTCTCCACTTTTTTGTGTATAATAAAGGGGTAACAACTTTTATTATTAGTGGAGATCGACGATGAGTACTATATCTGTAAAATGCGACTTTTGTGGAAAACAATTTGAAAAAAGAAAAGGTGAATACAATAGGAGGATGAGACTTGGTAAGACTAAACTATTTTGCTCACAAAGCTGTTCATCCAAGAGACCGGAAAATATTGCCCATATAAAGAAAAATGCTTCAAAATATGACATAACTCAACACAAGGGTTGCACAAAGGGTACGGCCAATCCTTTTAATTACTACATGAAACTATTAAAAAACAAAGGAAGAAAACCCGTAATTGATGTGGACGCATCCTATTTAAAAGAGATTTGGGAATCACAGAACGGTATCTGTCCATTTTCGGGGGTCAGAATGACCTTAAGAACACACACTAATGTTATTAAGGGCGGTAATAATATTCCAACTTCCCCATATATAGCATCAGTCGATAGGGTTGATAACGACAAAGGGTATGAAAAGGGAAACATAAGATTTATTTCTCTAATGGCAAATTATGCAAGAAATAATTTTTCGGACAAAGAATTGGTTGACTTTTGCAGGGCTGTCGTGTACAATGAAAAACATTAATCAGGTCAGGCGTCAGGTCAGGGATCAGGTCAGGCGTCAGGTCAGGTGGCAGGTAGATCAGGTCTGGCGTCAGGTCAGTGATCAGGTCAGTGATCAGGTCAAGAATCAGGTCAGGTATCAGGTCTTGGATCAGGTCAGGTATTCTTTGAGAAAAACTCAAGAAACCCCTTGACAATGCCGACATATATCTTATAATAGACGAGTAACAAACATCTTTTGAACAGGAATAGGAACAGGAAAATGAAAAAAATTACAAAGCTAACGAAGAAGCAAACGGCCAAGATGAGTGAGTATCGTGAAGAGTGGATAGCCAAAGGTTTATGCACTAATCAGGATTCAACCAATGAAGATTTTACGGAATGTTTCCATGCCGTGGAAACTCTAACAGAGGAAAAACTAAAAGGGTTTATTGTCTGCGACTCGCCGCTAGACATGATATCTAAGGGTGCAGACAAGGGAAAACTATTTTCCGAGTCCTCTTATGGGCAGTGGGAAGCAACTTGGATAAGTTATTACAAGTTTTTTAGAGACGAATGCGGGTTAAAATTAGATGAAAGAATGAATGATTTCATCACTATGGCTGAACATACCTGTTGGGTTTATATTCAACAGGATACAAGGACTGTTTATTTTTGCAGAAAGCCGATAGAAGTTCATATGCTAAACGGCCTTCTGAATAATGGTGACGGTCCATCTGTATTGTTTAAGGATGGATTTTCAGTGTGGAGCTTAGAGGGTCATCGGGTTACAGAGCAAATTGTAATGAACCCCAAAACCCTCACTGTTGAGCAGATTCACAAAGAGGAAAACTCTGACATTCAAACAATTATGGTGGATAGGTTCGGTTGGCAGGAGTATATAGAACAGTGCGAATCAAAACTATTAGACTCACGAAGGAATGATATTGAAAATACCGTAGAAGTATTGTATCAAACTAAGAACTTTGGGTTGAGATTATTCTGTACCTGTCCCACAGGGCGTGTTTTTGTGAAAGGAGTACCGCCGGATCAGAACATAAATAGTTGTGAAGATGCTCAAAATTGGCTGTCTGGTTATCAGCGTGATAATCGTAAAAAGTTTCAGACGATAGGACGTACTTAAAATTAGATTTAGAAAGAAATTATTATGAGTTTGCTGACAATCGAAGATGTAGTCAAGCACGCAGAAACCATCTCTGATGGTCGTCACGATACTGTCAAACCGGGAATGCCTCAAACTTTCTCTGATGCGGCTTGTGACGGAGATATGATCTGGCAGGGGGATCTTGGTATTGGAATTACTTCTGGTGGCGTTCCCCAAGGATATCAGAGGGTGGAAAAGATTGAGAATCTTTGTCTTGTTCCCGGTAAAGACAAAACGATTGGGTCAAGACACTGTCTTGAGTCTGCCAAGGGCATAGAGATGTGGGTTCCAAAAGTTTGGGACGAAACGTCTCTGGATGGTCCATATCTTCTTCTCTCAAATGGGATGACGGTGTCCCACCCGAAGCACGGGGATGTATCTGTTCCCTCATGTTTTAACGAGGTGCAAATTATGTACCAACGTGAGTACGATACTGAGCTTCGCAGAGAAAGACGGGCAAAGGATTAGTTGTTTAACTAAAGAGCCGGAAGGATATAGGTTCTTCCGGCTTTTTTTATAGAATGAGGGGTAATCATGAAAAATATGGGTGAGGTCGTGAGACAGATCAGGGTGATAGTCAGTAAAAATATGGGTGAGGTCAGGGGTGAGGTCACTGATCGGGTCGGTGATCAGGTCATGGATCAGGTCGGTTTCGGCCTGTTTAAGCTCTGGAGTCAGGTTAGGGATCAGGTCAGGGATCAGGTTAGGGATTCTTTCAAAAAAACTCAAGAAACCCCTTGATATTGACGATATACATAGTATAATCAATAAAAAAAAGCAAGGAGTTTTAATGCACGGATGCAAAGGTGTGGGAAACTGTTTTATTAATGGTTTATATTTGTGGTGCAGGTTGGGTTTCAGGGGCATTCCCGTCATTAGGACTAGACCAGGAACCCTCGTCCCTCACCTAATGATTAAACAAAAAAATTGTATGTGGCACTTTAGGGTTGAAAAGAACTTCCTTCCTTCGCCGTGCCACGTGTTTGTCTTCAAGGGAATATACGAAAAGATTGGATAGTATGAGAGTTGTCGTAATATCTGGGTATTTTAACCCGCTTCACGTTGGTCACTTAGACTACATCTACGAAGCAAAAAAGCTTGGTGAAAAATTGCTTGTTATCGTCAACAATGACGAGCAGGTAAAGATTAAGGGTTCGGTTCCTTTTATGAATGAACATGACAGGATGCGAATCGTTGAATCTATTACTCCTGTATCGGGGGCAATTCTATCTATAGACAATGATAGTAGTGTTGTGCGGACACTGAAGAGTACTTATGACATGTACAACCTTGCTCGTGGCTGGTGTGCAAAATCTACCGTCAGTATCATCTTTGCCAACGGTGGAGATAGAAAACTTGGCAACACTCCAGAGGAAGAATTTTGTAAAGAGGTTGGAATTGAAACGGTGTACGGTGTCGGAGGCGGGAAACGTGAGTCCTCCAGTGAACTTATTGCTAACTCTAAAGGAGTCTAAGATGGTTAAAAAGGCTTATATTTTCTATTTGTTTATGTGTGCTTTAATTGGGGTTTCTTCTGTTATGGGTTACAGCATGTCAGAAATGAAAACGGCAAACCAACGGATTGAACTCATAAAACAGAACACGGAGATTATCAAATCTATCTCCGGTGTAGCTATCACACAGTCTGCGGTCAGCGATCTATTGGTTAGGTTGAGCCACTATACAGACAAGCATGAAGGCGGCAAGCATATGTGTCCAGAGTGTTCGGGGGCGGTCCAGCGAGCCGTCAGGAGAATGTTCGACGAAGATATTGAAGATGTAGATGTTGAATTAGAAGAAAGTCATGAACAGGTTATGTCGGATCTAAGAGAAATAGAAAGTTCTATAGATAGTTTAACCTTTGGTCACTTGCATCAGATTCAAAAGATGGAAAGAATGCTAGAAAAAGAACGTAAAAAGTCTGAGCTAGGTAATGTTGACTTTTTCGGTGGAGGAGTCCTTTGAAAAATACAGTAGAGTTGCTGGGGTATTATGGTTCGGATGAAATTATTGCCTGTTCCGCTTGGACATCAACGAGTCGTGAGCTAACAGAAGATAAAAAAGCTAGGATTCCTAAGCTCATTAATATGCTGTGGCGTGATGGACATGAGACCCCATTTGAGAAGGGTGTTGTACACTTTCTGGTTAACACAGAGATCGCCAGTCACATTCATATCCTAAAACATCGCATTTCTAGTCTTAATGCTGAGTCTGCCAGGTATAAAGAATTGAAGGAAGATAAGTATTACATTCCAGAGGACTGGAAAGATATTGAGGTGGAATATGACTCTGAATTACATCCGTTTGGTGAATACGCTATTGACTTTTCTGATGCTGGCGACACTTGGACAGAGATGCTAGAATGGTACACTAAACTTGGCAATACTTTATATCATAGATGTTTGGAACAAACTGAACCAATCTTGGGACGCAAGCGAGCTAAAGAGTCAGCGAGATTCTTTAAAACATACAACAGTCAGATTCAAGCTGATGTATCTTTCAACATGCGGTCTTTTGCGAATTTCCAAAAACTTAGGAATTCTGAGCATTCACAGCTTGAAATTAGAGAAATTGCTGGTATAATGTTACAAGAGGTCAAAAACATTGAAGGCAACCCCTTCAAGCATACGATAGAAGCGTGGGGCTTTGACGGATGACAATACTAACCTTTGCTATATTAGCGTTGGCTATTGGTTTTCCTTTTTATATGATGTTTAAGGATTTTATGGAAGGAGTTGATAAATGAGTGACAAACTTCATGATGCTGATTTGGTATGGATTGAGGGTGATGGATACAACGTTTATTGTGACTATGCACCTGTAGAGGGGAAAAGATTGGACATTTTAAAGAGAATGCTCGAAGTCGCTAAACCACCGTATAAAACCTACCGTGTTCTAGCGGAGCGCGAAAATGGATATACAAGTTTAGCCAGAGAAAATAAACCTTTTCATTTTGAAATTATTGAAAAAACTGAAATGTCTTTGAAGGAGTTGATGAATGAGAGACGACTATTGGGGTAATTACTTATTCGAGGGTCAGCCTTCACCGTGGTTTGATGAGGATGGTATGCCAACAACTCCTATTGGTTCATACGGTGTAACCAGACGTTTTGCTATGGGGGCAGAAAGATGGGATTATTACCATGCTTTACATTTAGAAAAAAGCAAAGGGTCTTATAAC
>Ga0209251_1000902_pt1 | contig 25043 bp, 24 predicted proteins | sample SaaInlV_100m_DNA_6_FD_184665 | JGI IMG/M metagenome (GOLD analysis project Ga0209251, IMG submission 184665) | Marine microbial communities from expanding oxygen minimum zones in the Saanich Inlet - Saanich Inlet SI073_LV_10m_DNA (SPAdes) (version 2) | ecosystem: Environmental > Aquatic > Marine... | reverse complement strand
CATTTGCTACTGAAGCTGATGCTAATACTGCACCTGCTACAGCTGCTTTAATTTTGTTATTCATATGTTTCTCCTTGATTTAAAAATTTTTAAAGCTTTATAACTTTCTTAAAATTAAAACTTTAAGAAATTAGGTATATTATCCATCAATTAAATGCTGTATCGCAAGTATTTTGTCTTTTTTTTGACACATATTCAATATTTTGTTGTTTTATTGCAACAATTTGGCTTTTATTCCCGGAAATAAGCCTAATTGGCTTATAGAACTGGCGAAAATTAGATTGATAATCTTACTTACATATTTTTTCATAGGTTTGCAGCGCAAAGCGGTCTGTCATACCTGCAATGTAGTCAGAAACGATAATAGCTAATTCATTTTCATCAAGATTGTCATTATTATTTAGGAGGTGTGGGTTTTGCATTAATTTTGCAAACAAGCTTTGAATTACATCTTGCGCGTTATCTGTCATTGCCTTTACCCGAGGGTGTAAATAGAGCTTTTCTCTTAAAAACTGTTTAAGTGATTGTTGTTTTTTTTCCATAGTCATTGATAAACCAATGACAGGCGCTGCATGCCTTACCTCGTCTATGGATTTAAATTGTTCTCTATCAATTTGCGCTTGCGAATATTGACATAAGTCCATTATAAAAATATTCATCATCCTTCGAATAGTTGATTTAATACACTGCTTATCGTTAATTAAAGGTGTCTCTGATTTCACTTCGGAGCTAACCTCATTAAAAAATGGTACATCTATTAATTGGTCAAATGTCACCAACCCCGAACGATAGCCATCATCAATGTCATGATGATTATATGCAATTTCATCAGAAAAATTGACCAGTTGCGCCTCTAGTGAGGGCTGTCTTTTTTGAATAAAACGCTTTCCCACCTCACCTAATTGACGAGCATTCTTATTTGAGCAATGTTTTAAAATGCCCTCTCTGGTTTCAAAAGTCAGATTGAGCCCCTTAAAATCAACATAGTCATTTTCTAAAACATCAACAATTCTTAATGATTGAAGATTATGTTCAAATCCACCATAGGGTTTCATACATTGATTTAGGGCACTTTGTCCTGCATGTCCAAAGGGGGTATGCCCCAAATCATGTGCAAGCGCAATGGCCTCGGCTAAATCCTCATGTAATCCCAACGTTCTTGAAATACCTCTTGAGATTTGTGCAACTTCTAAAGAATGCGTAAGACGTGTTCTAAACATATCGCCTTCATGATTCACAAAGACTTGTGTTTTATATTCTAATCTTCTAAAAGCGCCCGAATGGATAATACGATCTCGGTCTCTTTGATAATCATTGCGAAGTTTTGATCTGGGTTCCTTAAATTGCCTACCTAAGCTTTTATTTGGATCGGCAGCAAAAGGTTTTAAATTCATATGAAAATTTCTTTAATTTTAAGATTGCTCTAGAATTTGATGTAATTTTTTAGGATCATATTGATTGGTTAAAACTGCATCGCCAATCGACTTTTGAAGCACTAAATTTATTTGCCCATCTTTTGTCTTTTTATCAAGCATCATCAATTCCATATATTTTTTAACAGAAATTTTAGGTGGCTCAGTGGGTAACCCCGCTTTTTTAATGAGTGCAACTATTCGACCCACATCTTTATCTGCTAACCAACCCATACTTTGTGATAACTTTGCTGCCATGACCATACCCGCACCGACAGCTTCTCCGTGCAACCAATTTCCGTAGCCCTGTGCAACTTCAATCGCATGCCCAAAAGTGTGCCCCAGATTTAATATTGCCCTAATGCCAGATTCAAATTCATCTGCCTCAACCACTGCAGCTTTATTTTCACAAGACCTTTGCACCGCTTCTATTAAATACTTTGGATTCATCTCCATTAAATATTGGATATGACTTTCTAGCCATTCAAAAAATTTATTATCCCTAATTAAGCCATACTTGATGACTTCCGCTAAACCCGCTGATAGCTCTCGACTTGGCAATGTCTTCAAAACATTCATATCGCTGATAACACATTTAGGTTGATAAAAAGCACCAATCATATTTTTACCTAAAGGATGGTTAATGCCAGTTTTACCGCCAACAGATGAGTCAACTTGTGAAAGTAACGTTGTTGGAATCTGAATGAAATTAACCCCTCTCATATACGTAGCTGCAGCAAAGCCAGTAATATCACCAATAACGCCGCCACCTAAGGCAATTAGGGTAATTTCTCTATCCGCCTTATTTTCAAGTAGTTGGGCGTAAATAGAATCAAGCGAATCCTTGCTCTTATAACTCTCTCCGTCTGGCAAGATGATAGATATTAATTCCTTGTGGGAAGACACAGTATCCATAAGTGTTTTTAGATAAATATCTGCGACAGTCTCGTTGGTGATGATTGCCACTTTTTTACCTAATATATGCTGGCTTATCAATTCATAATTTGAAATTAAACCTTCACCAATGTATATGGGGTAGCTTCTTTCATCAAATTGGATATTAATTTTTTTCATATACTATTTCGTTATACTAATGATTTCATTGACGATTTCGTGGACCCTTTTATTTTTTGTTGTCACCTCAAAGTCCGAAATCATTTCATAAAGCGGCTCTCTTTCTTCACAAAGTTTTTTGATAATAGATTCTATGTTTCCATTTCTTAATAAAGGCCTAGTTTTGTCATTTTTCATTCTGGAAATCAAATCTTTTTGATTGGATTTCAAATATATCACTATCCCATTTTCTGACAAAAGATCACGGTTAAATTTTGATAAGATTACGCCACCCCCGGTGGCTAGAATAATATTCTTTTTGCTAACAAGCTCTTTTAAGATTTCCTTTTCTCTTTCACGAAAACCTGCTTCACCTTCGTACTCAAATATCATTGGCACGTCAACGCCTAATTTCTCCTCAATCACTTGATCACTATCAAAAAAAGTTTTATCTAATTTCTTCGACAGAATTTTACCTAAAGTCGTTTTACCCGAACCCATAAGACCGATTAAGTAGATATTTTTATATTTTTTCATAACAAGTCCCACAAAACAAAATTATAAATCAATTAAAACTTATAATGATAACGTTCAGCTCTATAATATACTTATAACGAATACATATTTAATAAATCAATATCATGATTTCACAGATTAAAAATTGCCTAATCCTCTTGTTTCTCATGGGTTTATCAGGTTTAGCAATCATTATTTTCACGGCTACACTTATTTACCCTACATTACCCGATGTTGAGAGTCTTTCAAAGTATCGACCCAAGGAACCGTTACTAATTTTTACTAAAGATAATTATTTAATTCAAGAATTTGGTGAAGAAAGAAGAGATTTTATTGCCATAGAAAATGTGCCTCAAAAAATGATCAATGCTATTTTAGCGATTGAAGATAGGAGGTTCTTTGAACATCCAGGAATTGATTTTATTGGCATTGTAAGGGCAGCAGTAAAAAATTTTACAGGGCAAAGCAGGGAGGGTGCGAGCACAATTACAATGCAGGTTGCCCGAAACTTTTTTCTTTCTTCTGAAAAAACCTTTAAAAGAAAAATTAATGAGATATTACTGTCTTTAAAAATTGAAAACACCTTAACAAAGGAAGAAATCCTTGAGCTTTATATTAATCAAATCTATCTTGGCCAAAGATCTTTTGGTTTTTCTGCTGCTGCAAATACATACTTTAATAAAACCCTTGAGAACTTAAACCTTGCAGAAATGGCTCTGCTTGCAGGGTTGCCTAAAGCGCCTAGCAGATATAATCCTCTATCAAACCCAGATCTTGCTGTTCTAAGACAACATACCGTCTTAAATAATATGTACAGATATGGATTTATTGATAAGCCCGCCTATATTCTGGCACTCGAAGAACATCTTGATTTAGTCGAAACAAATATTCGTTATGAAATTCAGGCTGATTATGTTGCAGAAATGGTTCGTAAAGTACTTTATGAAGAATACGGTAATAGTATTTATACCAGTGGTTTAAAAGTTATCACGACAATTAAAAAAAGAAATCAGGAAGTTGCAAACCAGGCTGTTGAAAACGGTATTATAAATTATATGAATCGACAAGAACTCAGGGAACCTGAGGGATTTGTTGATTTAGATTCTAAAGAATTTAAAGACAAAAAAACAAAAAATCAGTTTTTAAAAAAATCATTAAGGTCCTATAAAACCTATAACAATTTTATCCCTGGCATCATCTTATCGACTCAACCCTACAAAATTGAAGTTTTTTTAAAGACTAACCAATATATAACTATCTATAGAAAAAATTTAGGATCCTTAAAAAAAGATCTATCGAAAGAAAATTCAGAAGATAGGTTGATTAAGAAAGGTTCTGTGATGAGGTTCGTTAAAAAAAATAAAGATTGGCTTGCCACACAACTCCCAGATGTTGAAAGTGCTTTGATTTCAATGGATCCAAATACAGGCGCAATTGTTGCATTGGTCGGAGGTTTTAGTTTTAAAAAAAATAAATTTAATCACGTAACCCAAGCGCATCGTCAGCCTGGTTCTATTTTTAAACCCTTCATCATTTCAAGTGCCTTGGAAAAAGGCATTACACCTTCTACAATTATTAACGACGGTCCTCTTGAAATCCTTGCAAAAGATTTAGGTACGAATGAAAATTGGGTACCTCAAAATTATAATGAAAAATTTTCTGGTCCAATTAGGCTTAGAGAAGGTTTAGCTAAATCTAAGAATTTAATTTCTATCAGAATTTTAAAACATATAAGCCCAGAATACTCACTTGATTATATTGCTCGATTTGGTTTTAATCCAAAAAAATACAAACCTTACCTATCTATGGCCTTAGGTGTTGGAGAAGCCACAGCTTGGGAAATGGTTAGAGCCTATAGTGTTTTTGCAAATGGGGGCTATTTAAAAACACCTTACTATATCGACAGAATTATTGATTCAAAAGGAAGGAATATTAAACTCCAGGCTGGCCTAATCAATGAAGAAACTCCAAGAATTATTGATCCTAGAAATGCTTTTATTATGTATGACTTACTCAAAGAAGTTATTACAAATGGTACAGCTAGAAAAGCGAAAATTTTAAAGCGGCCGGATATGGCAGGCAAAACAGGCACAACTAATGACCTAATAGACGCATGGTTCGCTGGATTCAACTCTGATATTGTGACTGTAACTTGGATGGGTTACGATCAACCTAAATCGCTTGGCAATAAGGAAACTGGATCGCGTGCAGCGCTCCCTATTTGGATTGACTATATGAAGCCTTTATTGAAAAATTATCCCATCAAAAATCAAGTCAAACCTGAAGGTATAACGCCTTTAAAAATAAATAAAAAAACTGGCATGACAAAAAATGCAGATGAAGATGGTTTTTTCGAGTATTTTTATGAAGAATATCCACCTTATGATAATTCTTACTTTGTAATCAACTAAGTTATTAAATTATGTCATCAAAAAATACTAAATTATCCGTTGCAAATCTTGCCGCGCAAATGATTATGGAAGAGGGAATTAAAGATTATTTTTTTGCAAAGAAAAAAGCGGCAAAATCATTAGGGCTCAATGAAAATGTGAGCCTCCCAACAAATTTACAAATTGACAAAGCAATAGAAGAATTCCATAAAATATTCAACCAAGATACAAATATTGAGTTTTTAGAACATTTTAAAGATCAAGCTCTAAATGTTATGGATTTGTTCAAAAGCTTCAAACCGCATTTGATGAATGAGCTTACCAAAGGCATTATCCCAAAATTCCCTGAAATTAAGATCAATTTATTTGCTGATAATATAAAAGACATAGAATATGTTCTTCTGAACAGTGAAATTTCCTATGAATTTTCAGAAACTAAAATGTACAAAAAATCTGGGAAAAATTCAATAAAATCTGTTCCAACAATCTATCTAGATAGCCTCCCCATACCAGCTGAGATTAAAATTTATTTCGAAAATGATTTTTTTAGTTTTAAGAAAAATTTTTTACAGCATCGGGGTTTAAATTTTAAAGATGTTTCTTCCCTTGACATCAAGTCTTTGATTTAATTAAGTGGGCAACCTCTAATGCAAAATAGGTAATTATTGCATCCGCCCCGGCTCTTCGAAACGAAATCAGTGACTCTAAGATAGCATCATCTTGATTAAGCCAACCTCTTAATGAAGCAGCCATAATCATAGAATATTCACCACTGACTTGATATACAAAAGTAGGTTTATTAAATGTCTCTTTTACCCTAAAAACTATGTCAAGATATGGCATACCAGGTTTTACCATAACCATATCAGCACCTTCTTGGATGTCTAGTCTGACTTCATCTAAAGCTTCATCACTATTGGCTGGATCCATTTGATATGTTTCTTTTGTCGACTTGCCTAAAAGCTTTGAAGATCCTACAGCGTCTCTGAAAGGGCCATAAAATGAAGAAGCATATTTTGCAGAGTACGCTAAAATTTTTGTATTAATAAATTTATTTTCTTCCAAAGTCTTTCTGATGCTTCCCACTCTGCCATCCATCATATCTGAGGGGGCTACAATATCAGCGCCTGATTTTGCATGACTTAAAGCCTGTTTATTTAAAATACTGACAGTTTCATCGTTGAGAATATTTCCATTTTCATCAGTAAGGCCATCTTGTCCATTTAGTGTAAAAGGATCTAGTGCTACATCAGATATTACACCCAACTCAGGTAATTCTTTTTTTACTTTTTTAATTGCTTTTTGGACGAGGCCATTATCATTAAATGCCTCTCTTGCATCTTTTGTTTTTAAATTTTTTTCTATACAAGGAAAAATAGCGATGGCAGGAATACCCAATTTGTGGCATTCAGTAGCATCTTTAATTAGCTCATCTATACTCAATCTTTGAATACCTGGCATTGATTCTATATCTTGACGGACCTTATTACCTTCTATTACAAATATCGGATAGATAAGATTATTTACAGAGATATTATTTTCACGCATTAAGGTTCTAGAAAAACTGCTTTCTCTCATTCTTCTGGGTCTTTTAATTATGGTCATATATTAATCTCACTAAAAAAAAGCTCGCTGAGCGCATCACCAGGATCAGCTTGTCTCATAAATGCTTCTCCAATAAGGAAAGTATTAATATGATTTTCATTCATCAAGCTGACGTCTTTTTGGTTAAAGATACCAGATTCTGTAATAGGTATCCTACCCTCAATATTTTTTACTAAATTAATTGATGTTTTCAATGAAACATCAAATGTTTTTAAGTTTCTATTGTTAATTCCAATCAGTGGCGTTTTTAATTCTAAAGCTAAATCAAGCTCATCTTGGTTATGCGACTCAACTAATACTGCCATTTCTAGGTCATTAGCAATACTTTCCAGTTCCTTCATTTGTTTTAAATCAAGTGCGGCAACAATTAACAAAATACAATCAGCCCCCAAAATTCTTGATTCATAAACCTGATAAGGATCAATAATAAAATCTTTTCTTAAAACAGGAAGCTTTGAATTTGATTTCACTTGCTTAATGAAATCAGGATGTCCTTGAAAATATTCTTGATCTGTGAGTATCGATAAACAAGCAGCGCCTCCATTTTCATATGACTGAGCAATTGAAACAGGATCAAAATTTTCTCTTATTACCCCTTTTGATGGACTTGCTTTTTTGATTTCAGCAATGACCCCTGCTTCATTTTTTGAGTGTTTATCTTTAAGTGCTTGGATAAAATCTCTAGGTCTATCAATATTTGAAATACTCGTTTTTAATTCTTCAATTGATACATTTTTTTTTGCCTCTGCAATTTCCAAGGCCTTTGTTGCTAAAATTTTATTTAAAATGTTACTCATTAGATGTCTTAATCAATTGGTTAAGTTTATTTAGTGCATGACCTTCGTCAATCATTTTTCTAGAAACCTGAAATGCAGACTCAAAGTCTGAACAAATTCCAGAAACATAAAGTGCTGCACCTGAGTTTAAAATTGTGATGTCACGCGCTGTATTTTTATCTCCATTTAAAATACCAAGCATCATTTCTTTAGAGCCTTTAATATCAGCCACTTCAATATCTTCAATTTTTCCAAGATTAAAGCCATACTCTGTTGGATCAAATTGGTATTCATTAATATTGCCATTTTTAAGTTCCGCAATATATGTTTTACCTGTAATTGAAATTTCATCCATACCGTCAGCACCATGAACGGCGAGTACATGTTGACTTCCAAGTTTTTTTAAAACTTCCGCAAAAACATAAGTTAATTCTTTACTATAAACGCCTACGATTTGATTTTGTGCAGAAGCAGGATTGGTCAATGGGCCAAGTAAATTAAAAATAGTTCTAAGCTTTAATTCTTTTCTTACGGGGGCTACATGTTTCATTGCAGGGTGATAATTTGGGGCAAACATAAATCCAATTCCAATATTATCGACAAGTTTTCCTAACTGGGAAAAATTTAAATTTACATTCACTCCTAATGATTCTAGTACATCAGCACTTCCAGATTTTGAGGAAACCGAGCGACCTCCATGTTTTGCAACGATTGCGCCGCCTGCTGCTGCAACAATTGCAGAAATTGTAGAGACATTGAATGTCTGAAGGCTATCACCGCCTGTCCCACAAGTATCAATTAAATTCTTTTTTTGAGATATATTTACCTTGTTTGAAGCTTCTCTCATGACCCCAGCTGCCGCAGTTATTTCATCAACTGTGGGGCCTTTGGCTTGAAGCGCAACCATAAAACCCGCAATTTGTATTGGATTTATTTCTCCGCTCATTATTTGATGCATAGCTTGTTGCATATCATCAAACAATACGTCTTCTTTGTTAATAAGAGAGTTGATTATAGCTGTAAAATTTCTACTCATTTTGATCTAAAAAGTTTTTTAACAAATCATGTCCATACTCACTCAATATCGACTCTGGATGAAACTGCACTCCTTCAATTGGCAAATCTTTATGTTTGATCCCCATAATTTCATTATCATCTGTCCAGGCTGTTATATCAAAACAGTCTGGTAATGATTTCTTATCAATGACCAATGAGTGATATCTTGTTGCAGTAAATGGACTTTTAATTCCATTAAAAACGCCTGTATTTTCATGAAATATTTGTGACGTCTTACCATGCATTATAGTTTGGGCATGAATTATTTTTCCACCAAAAGCCTGGCCAATCGATTGATGTCCTAAGCAAACACCCAAAATAGGTACTTTGCCTTTGAGTGAATTTATTAATTCAAGAGAAATTCCCGCTTCATTAGGGGTACATGGCCCAGGTGAAATAACTATATACTTTGGATTAAGTTTATTAACTTCCTCAATAGTAATTTTATCATTTCGATAAACTTTTACTTCTTGTCCAATTTCTGAAAGATATTGGACTAAGTTATAAGTAAAAGAATCATAGTTATCTATCATTAATAACATAAGTTACTCCGTTATCCTTGCTTGAACTAACTCGGCCGCTTTCAAAATTGCTTTAGCTTTGTTTTGTGTTTCTACCCATTCATTGATTGGGACCGAATCTGAAACTATGCCCGCTCCTGCCTGGACAAAAAGTGTTTGGTTCTTAATAACTGCCGTTCTAATTGCAATTGCAACGTTCATATCTCCATCAAACCCAATATAACCCACAGCACCAGAATAAACTCCTCTTTTCGATGATTCAAGTTCATTAATTATTTCCATGGCTCTTACTTTAGGGGCTCCACTTACTGTGCCGGCAGGAAATGTTGCCTTCAGAACATCCATTGCAGAAAGTTTTTCTTTAAGCTTTCCTTCAACATTTGAAACAATATGCATTACGTGTGAATATCTTTCAATAATCATGTGATCAGTTACTTTAACTGAAGATGTTTCAGATACACGTCCAATATCATTCCTTCCTAAATCCATAAGTTGAACATGCTCAGCAATTTCTTTAGGGTCTTGCAGCAAATCTTTTTCTAAAGCTTCATCCTCATGTTCATCTTTACCTCTTGGTCTAGTTCCTGCAATTGGTCTTACAGTCACTTTTTCTCCTTCAAGAGTAACGAGTATCTCTGGCGATGCCCCGACAACATAATGATCATCCATATTATAAAAATACATATATGGTGAAGGATTAAGATTTCTCAATGTTCTATATAAAGACAATGGATTAGATTTAAAAGTCTGACTTAACCTTTGCGACAAAACAACCTGCATAGCATCGCCATCGAATATATATTCTTTTATCCTTTCAACAGCTTTCAAAAAATTTTCTTCGCCAAATTCAGACTTCACTTCAGTCAAGTTATCAACAAATTTACTATCTTCAATAAGGTATGGCGAAGGGCCTTGTTTTAGTTTTTCTTCTAACACTTTAAGTCTAGAAATACCATCCTCATAAGCATTAAGGATATTTACATCAACATAATTAACAAAATAAAGCTTACCGCTTACATTATCAAAAACAACAACTTCGTCTGAAAGCATCAAAAGGATATCTGGGAGGTCGAGTTTATCGTCTAAAAATTCTTTAGTTAACCTAGGCTCAATATATTGAATAGTCTCATAGCCAAAATAGCCCGCAAGCCCCCCCGAGAATCTTGGTAAATCAAGATTTTGAGGAGTTTTAAACTGACTCATAAATTCATCAACAAAATCTAAAGGGTTTTGGTCAGTTATTTCTTCCGATAATTTATCCTCATTAAAGACTGAGATTATATTTTTTTTAATTTGTATTCTAATTTTTGCTGGCAAACCAATAATTGAGTAACGTCCATATTTATTGCCACCATCGGCTGATTCAAGAAGATAGCTATAGCGATCGTTTGCAAGTTTTGAATAGACAGATAAAGGTGTATCTAAGTCAGCAAAACATTCAAGCACTAAGGGAATTCTATTGAACCCACTTTTTTTTAAAATATCAAATTCTTCTTTAGAAATTGTTGAAAGCATTTTAATTAATAATTTGACTTAATTCACTGAAATTAGATAAAGCATAATCTACTTTATCAGAAACAATTGACTCCTCATATTGATAACCATATGGGACTGTAATTACAAATGTGCCTGCTGCAAAACCTGCCTCAATATCAATACAAGAGTCTCCAACCATAATCGCATCTTTAGGCTCTATTTTTATTTGATTAAGAGCATATGTTATAGGCATTGGATTTGGTTTTTTTTTCTCTGTTGTATCTCCTGACACAATGATATCCATATATTCATTTAATCCTGACTTATGCATTAAATCTGAGGTATAAATACCAGGTTTATTTGTAACACATCCCAATAGAATTCCTTGCGTTTTTAAATAATTAATAGTTTTTTCTACACCTTCATACATTTGGCTATTGGCTGCAATCTTTAAGTAATGTTTTTCAAATAATTGTTCAGCTTTTTTTAAAAAAAGACTTGGATCTTTTTTTAAAGCAGCACGCAAAGACTGCTCAATCAAGTTTTTTGCGCCTTTGCCAATAAAATTTTTAATATTATCTTTTTTTAATCCAGGCATTTTTAAATCTGAAAGCATTAAATTAATAGCATCAGATAATTCAGGATCTGTTTGAAATAGAGTGCCATCCAAATCAAAAAGAATGGCTTTTGTATTAGAAAATTTTTCCAATTCTTATGCTTTTGCTAATGATGCTCTCAAAGATTGAATTATTGTTTCGTATCTATTAGGGTCGTTATCATTTGCTGCACCAAAGACTGCTGAACCCGCGACAAATGTATCTGCCCCTGCTTTTGCAATTTCAGTGATGTTATCAGCATTTACCCCACCATCAACTTCAAGCCAAATTTCTCTTCCTGTCTTTTCCATATAATCATCTATTTTCTTTCTCGCTAATCTCAATTTATTGAGAGTTTGAGGGATAAACTTTTGACCACCAAACCCAGGGTTAACAGACATTAGAAGTACCATATCAATTTTATCCATGACATGGTCAAGATAATCTAGTGAGGTAGCAGGATTAAAAACTAATCCAGACTTACATCCAAGATCTCTTACCATTGATAAACTTCTATCAATATGGTTAGAAGCCTCAGGATGAAATGTAATTATATTTGCACCCGCTTTTGCAAAGTCAGGAATTATTCTATCAACAGGCTCAATCATCAAATGAACATCAATTATTGCATCTGTAACTGGTCTGATAGCCTCACATACCAAAGGTCCAATGGTTAAATTAGGAACATAATGATTATCCATAACATCAAAATGAACAATATCTGCTCCAGAAGTAATCACATCTGTTATCTCTTGTCCTAATTTCGCAAAATTAGCTGACAAAATACTAGGGGCAATTCTAAATGTTTTTTCCATATATACTAAGTTCCCAAATTAAATTCAATCGAATTATTGTAAAATGCGTATTTTACCCTTTTTTAATGAAATAACCATAAAGTAAGCAAGCAGAATAAATATAATGAAATTAAATCTCATTGGACTCAATCATAAGACAGCACCTATTGAAATTAGGGAAAAATTTGTGTTTTCTCAGGATATGCTTAGCCATATTCTTAAAGATTTAAAATTAAAAACAGGTGCTGAGGCACTTATACTTTCAACTTGCAATAGAACCGAAATATATTTTCGTGTTAAAGAACCAAAAGAAATTTATCGATGGCTAGCTGCTTTTAATAAAGTCAAATTTACTCAACTAAAAAAATATCTTTATTCACTTTCAAACCAAGAATGTTATATACATGCCTGTAAGGTCGCATCAGGCTTAGATAGCATGCTAATTGGAGAGACACAGATTTTTGGCCAAATGAAGCAAGCTTCACAGATTGCAAATCAGTCAGGAGTTCAAGGAAAATTTATAAACACTTTTTTTCAAGAAGTCTTTAAAACTGCAAAATTAGTTAGAACAAAAACTCAGATAGGCTCAAGTCCAACTACAATTGCTTCATGCGCTCTTGCAATAGCAAAAAAAATCTTTGGGGAAATCAGCCAAACAAAAGTGATGTTTGTTGGGGCTGGTGAAATAAGTGAAATGTGTGCAAAGTATTTTCAAAAACATCAACCTAATAAAATTTCAATTGCCAACCGCTCATTTGAAAAGGGTGAGGCTTTGGCAAAGAAAGTAGGGGGAGAAGCTTGTTTAATTGGTGAAATATATGATCAGCTTCATAATTACGATATTTTAATAAGCTCTACAGCGAGTCAATTACCCATAGTAGGTTTAGGCATGATCGAACAAGCACTAAAAAAAAGAAAGTTTAAACCTATAATGCTGGTTGATTTGGCAATTCCGAGAGATATTGAATCAGAAGTAAGTAAATTAGACGATGCATTTCTTTATACGCTTGATGATCTTGTAAATATAGCTCAGCAAGGTGTAACAAATAGAGAAGGCGCTATAAAAAAGGCTAATCTTATTATTGAAAATCAAGTAAAAGATTTTTATCAGAAATCTAAACAAACAAAAAATATCCCAACTATCAAAATTTTAAGAAATCAATTTGAAAAAATTGCATTAATTGAAGCAAAAAAAGCAAAAAATAAAATAAGAGAGGGCTCTCCTTCTGAAGATGTCATCAATAAATTGACAAGTAATTTAACAAAAAAATTCCTACATGGGCCAACAACAGTAATTAGGGAAAATAATCAAGATATTGAAATAGAATCATTCATAAAAAAAATATATAACATTAAAGAAGAAAAAAAATGAAAACATCAATGAAAGATAAACTGGAAGCCTTGGTTAAAAGAATTGATGATCTTAACGCTGAATTAAGTAATTCGAATGTAACAAATGATATGGAAAGGTATAAAAAAATTTCTAAAGAACATTCAGAAATTACGCCAATTGTAGAGATATATAAAAAATATCAAAAGGTAAGCCTTGATATTATTGAAGCCAAAGAGCTCCTTAGTGACCCAGAAATGAAAGCATTTGCTCAGGAAGAAATTGAGCAAGGTGAAGCTCAAATAGAGGCAGTTGAAGCTGAGCTTCTTAAACTACTAATCCCCAAAGATGATGATGATGAAAAGAATATATTTATTGAAATAAGGGCTGGCGCTGGTGGTGATGAGTCTGCATTGTTTGTAGGCGATATTTATAGAATGTATTCAAGATATGCTGAAAGAATGGGTTGGAAAATAGAGATTATTTCAAGTAATTCATCTGAAGTTGGAGGGTATAAAGAGGTGATTATGAAGGTAATGGGCTCTGGGGTATATGCTAAGTTAAAATTTGAATCTGGCGGGCATCGCGTCCAAAGGGTTCCTGACACAGAGACTCAAGGTAGAATTCACACTTCAGCCTGCACAGTAGCAGTTCTCCCAGAAGCTGATGAAATAAGTGATGTCGATATTAATCCTGCTGATATACGCGTTGACACATATCGTGCATCAGGCGCTGGAGGGCAACACATTAATAAAACAGATTCAGCAGTAAGAATTACACATCTACCATCAGGAATCGTAGTTGAATGCCAAGATGATAGATCTCAACATCGAAATAAAGCACAAGCTATGAGTGTGCTTGCTGCACGAATAAAAGATAATCAAATTAAAGAACAACAAAGTCAGATTGCATCTGAGAGAAAATCATTAATTGGTAGTGGAGATAGAAGTGAAAGAATAAGAACTTATAATTTTCCTCAAGGGAGAATAACTGACCATCGAATTAATCTAACGCTATATAAAGTTGATTACATAATGGATGGAGATTTAACTGAATTAATTGAAGCATTAACAGCAGAACACCAAGCAGACCTTTTAGCACAAATAGAAAACGAATAAACGAATGTGTTCAATTCATACTCATCAAAAAAGAATTGTCGGGTACTTAAAAGAAAACATACAAATAAATGAACGTGAAGCAAATATTGAAGCAAATCATATTTTAAAGTTCGTCCTAAAAAAACCAATTTCATATCTCATAACAAACCAAAAAACAAAAATAAAAAAAACTGAAGATGAATTTATCTCAAAAATACTCAAAAAGCGTTCCAAAAAAGAGCCGCTTGCGTATATTTTAAGAGAATGGGATTTTTATGGTGAAACATTCTTTTTAAATAAAAATTCACTTATACCAAGACAAGATACTGAATTGATGATTGATTTAGCAATAAATCAATTCGACAAAGATTCGAGACTAAATATTCTTGATTTAGGAACAGGCTCAGGAGTAATTGGAATAACCCTATCAAAACTTTTCCCAAATTCAAAAATAACCGTTACAGATATATCGTCAAAAGCTCTGCAGGTTGCAAATAAAAATATTAAGCAACATAAGCTTAAAAATATTCATTCTATAGAAAGTGACTGGTTTAATAATATAAAAAAAAATGAAAAGTTTGATCTAATAATGACGAACCCACCCTATGTTTCAAAAGATGACCCTCATTTAATAAATCCTGAACTAAAATTTGAGCCATCAAATGCATTAATTTCAGCTGATAATGGATTTTCTGATATTTTTAAAATCATTGATGAATCCCCAAAATTTTTAAAAGTAGAAGGGAGGCTGTTTATAGAACATGGATATAATCAGGGAGTAAAAGTAAAAAAATATTTACAAAAAAAGTCTTTTTGCAAAATTAAACAATACCAAGATCTTAACCAAAAAATTAGAGTAACGTCAGGAACAAAAATAAAAGTCTAATGTTGATTCAAATAGTATAATTCCTAAATGAAAGAAATTAATTCAGTTGGTATTGTAAAATCAAAAACATTTAAATGCTCAGACCCAATAAAGTTATCTTGTGGGAAAACACTTGATAATTATGACCTTATTTATGAAACATATGGAAAATTAAACTCCGCTAAAGATAATGCAGTTTTAGTTTGTCATGCACTCACTGGTAATCAACACGTTGCTGGTAAATATAAAAAAACAGATAAGTATCCTGGCTGGTGGGATAATCTTGTTGGGCCAGGAAAGCCATTAAATACCAATAAATTTTTTGTCATTGGTGTTAATAATTTAGGAGGCAATGAAGGAAGTACAGGTCCTAAATCAATCAATACAAAAACAAAGAAAGCCTGGGGAGCAAACTTTCCGATCATTACAGTTGAGGATTGGGTCAAAACACAAAAAGCATTAATAGATTTCCTAGGGATTAAAAAGCTATCTGCCGTAATTGGTGGAAGTCTAGGTGGTATGCAAGCATTAGAGTGGAATCTACAGTTTCCAAATGAAGTTTCTAATACCGTCATAATTGCTGCAGCACCAAATCTTACTGCTCAAAATATTGCTTTTAATGAAGTTGCTAGGCAATCCATTATTACAGATCCAGATTTCAATAAAGGTAATTTCTATTTAAATAAAAATAAGCCAAAGCGTGGTTTAAGAATTGCACGTATGTTAGGTCATATTACCTATCTATCAAACGATGTTATGGGGAGCAAATTTGGAAGAAAAATAAAAAATAAAAATTTTCTATACAATTTTGAAACAGAATTTGAAATTGAATCATATTTAAATTATCAGGGTGATAAATTTGCAAAAGAGTTTGATGCTAACACCTATATACGTATGACAAAGGCTTTAGACTATTATGACCCAACAAATAAAAACAAAAAAAAACTAAGTGAAGTTTTTAAAAAAATTAAATCTAAATTTTTAGTCATTTCTTTCACTAGTGATTGGCGATTTTCTCCAAGTCGATCAAAAGAAATGGTCAAGGGGCTTTTAGACAATAATGTTGAGGTAAGTTATGCTGAAATTACAGCTGCAAGTGGGCATGATGCTTTTTTAATGTCTGATGTTCATTACCATGAAATTATAAAATCTTATTTTAATAAAGCATTTAAATCAAAATGAAAAATTTTAATCAAAAGACAAGATATGATTTTTCAATTATTGAAAATTGGACTCACTCAAATTCAAAAGTTTTAGACCTTGGATGTGGAGACGGAGGCTTATTAAATTATTTAAAATATAGAAAAAATATTAAAGGTTTTGGCATTGAAAAAAATCCAGAGAATTGGTTATTATCATTAAAAAACAATATTGATGTCATCCAAATGGACTTAGAGGCAGGTTTAGCTGGGTTTGAAACTAAATCATTTGATTTAGTAATTTTGTCGAGAACTATTCAATCTATGAGGAACGTAGAGGATATCATTCATGAAATGTTAAGAGTTGGAAAAGAGGTAGTGATAACATTCCCAAATTTTGGTTATTGGAAAAATCGCTTACAAATTCTGCAAGGTTATATGCCCGTATCTAAAGAATTGCCATTCAAATGGTACGATACTCCAAACGTACATTTGTGCACAATTCATGATTTTGATAGTTTTTGTAGAAAAAATAAAATTAAAGTAAAAGAACGTCTAATCTTAACTGATAAAAAATCCGTTAATTTTTATCCTAACTTTTTTGGAGCTTTTGCTTTATATAAATTAGTTTCAAAATAAACACCCAAAAATGACAAAAACAGATATCCAGTGGAAAGATTTACTTACCAAAAAAATTGTTATTTGTTTTTTTACTGGTTTTACTTCAGGTTTACCCTTATTTATTCTCATCAGCTTACTTCCTGCTTGGCTTGATGAAAGTGGACTGGATTTAAAAGCCATAGGACTTTTTGCTTTAATCCAACTTCCATATGCATGGAAATTCATTTGGGCACCTTTATTCGATCGTTTCACACTTTCAATGGGAAGAAGAAGAGGATGGCTAATAATTTTTCAACTCATTTTGCTTTGTTTAATTTCTTTATGTGGATTTATTGATCCCAAAGCTCAGATTATTACTATTGCCATCATTTCTTTAGGCATTGCCTTTTTTAGTGCAAGTCAAGATATTGTTATTGATGCGTACAGAAGAGAGTTACTTCTTGATCCAGAATTAGGGCTCGGAAATGCAGTTCATGTGAATGCATATAAATTTGCAAGCTTAGTTCCTGGTTCACTTTCTTTAATATTGGCTGATTACTTTTCTTGGGAATTCGTATTTACTGTTACGGGTTTATTTATGATCCCTGGGATTATTCTCACTATTTTAATTTCTGAACCCAAGCTCAAATCAGCCCCACCAAAAACATTAAAAGAGGCGGTCGTTGACCCATTTAGAGAATTTATAGGAAGAAAAGGTATTAACAATGCCTTGCTAATTTTATTATTCATTTTTCTTTACAAAATTGGTGACAGTATGGCAACCGCCCTTGCCACCCCTTTTTACCTAGATCTTGGTTTTTCAATGACAGAGATTGGCATTATTGCTAAAAATGCAGGTCTTTGGACAAGCATAGCTGGTGGGATAATTGGCGGTATATGGATGGTTAAATTAGGTATTAATAAAGCCTTATGGATTTTTGGGTTATTACAAATGTTTGCCACTTTAAGTTTTGCTTGGTTGGCCAGTGTAGGACATGATAATACTGTCTTAGCAATCACTGTTGGATTAGAATTTTTTGCGGCCGGTCTCGGAACAACTGCTTTTGTAGCATTCATTGCAAGAGCGACTAACCCAAAATATACTGCCACACAATTTGCATTATTTAGTAGTCTTGCTTCTGTACCAAGAACATTCACCAATGCATCAACCGGTTACTTTGTTGATTTTTTAGGCTGGTATTATTTCTTTATTTTCTGTTTTTTCTTAGCAATTCCAGGCATGTTTTTATTATTAAAAATTGCTCCTTGGAAAAAGTAACTTATTTATAATCAATGATTAATGGTGCGTGATCACTAAATCGTTCATCCTTATAAACACTCGATTTTTCCGCCTTCATTGCATACTCGTAATTTGATATTTGATAGTCTATGCGCCACCCGACATTTTTGAGCCAAGCCTGCCCTCTGTTACTCCACCAAGTATATGAGTTCTCTCCATCATCTGGATGAAGTAAACGATAAACATCTACCCATTTACCCTTTTTAAATAATTTAGATAGCCATGCTCTCTCATCAGGTAAAAAACCTGAATTTTTTTTGTTCCCCTTAAAATTCTTTAAGTCAATTTCATGATGAGCAATATTAAAATCTCCACAAATAACGACATTCTTTCCAAGATTCAACTTTTTATCAAAAACCTTATAAATTTTATCCAGCACTCTATATTTAAAAGTCTGTCTTTCTTCTCCTGATGACCCCGATGGTAAATAAACTGAAATAATTATAATTTTTTCAAATTCCAGCTCAATATATCTGCCTTCATCATCAATTTCTGGAATACCTAAATGCTTTGTGATCTTAATTGGGTTTTTTTTTGTATAAATGCCAACGCCACTATAACCCTTCTTTATTGCATAACTAAAATGACCCATATATGAATATGGAGAGGTCATTAAAGCTGATAAATCAGCTTCTTGTGCTTTAAGTTCTTGCAAACAAATAAAATCTGCATTTTGTTTTTTTAACCAAGGAAAAAAATCTTTTCTTTCAGCCGCTCGGATGCCATTTAAATTTAAGGTTATAATCTTCATAAGTTTAATTAAAAATAATTCTATGCAGCAATCTTTTATAAAATTTGCACTTGAAAAAAATGTGCTTCAGTTTGGAGATTTTACTACTAAAGCAGGTAGAAAGAGTCCTTATTTTTTTAATCTTGCTTCATTTGATGATGGAGATAGTCTTAAAAAGTTAGGTGAATTTTACGCTGAAAAGATTATTGAAGAAAAGATAGAATTTGACTTATTGTTTGGTCCAGCCTACAAGGGTATTTCGCTTGTAGGTGCTATAGCCATTGCCCTTTCAAATAAAGGTATTAACATAAAGTTTTCATCTAATAGAAAAGAAGTTAAAGACCATGGAGAAGGTGGTTTAATTATTGGTGCACCAATTTCAGGAAAAATTTTGATCATTGATGATGTAATTTCTGCAGGTACGTCGATAAAGGAAAGCTTCAACATTATCAATTCCTTTAATGCAGAAATAGTCGGCATTGTTGTATCAATTGATCGAAAAGAAAAAGGAAGCAATCAATTATCTGCTATTGAAGAAATATATGAAAAATATCAAGTTCCTGTCAACTCAATTATTGATCTGGATAACATTATTGATTTCTTAAAAAAAGATATTAGTAATAAAAATATTTTAGATGAAATGCTTGGGTACAAACAAAAATACGGTGTTTAATTTTTTAATTTCTCTTTAAGCAATTGACTAACTTGACCAGGATTTGCCTTCCCTTTGGAGGCTTTCATTACCTGCCCAATTAATGCATTAAATGCTTTGTCTTTTCCAGACTTATACTCTTCTACCATCGCTTCGTTATCTTGCAAAACTTGATTCAAGATATTTTCAATTTCATTTACGTTTGAAATTTGTTTGAGTCCAAGTTTTTCTATCACATCATCAACACTTTTTTCTTGATTCCAAATTTCATCGAAAACTTTTTTTGCAGCATTATTAGAAATTGTTTTATCTTCAATTCTCAATATTAATTGAGCAAGCTTACTTGCTTTCAAAGGGCAATTTTCAATATCTATACTTAATTCATTAAGTCGTGAAAAAAGATTTGTTAAAATCCAATTTGAAGCTAGTTTTGCACTCACATTAAAAGTCAGCAAATCTTCAAAATAATTAGCAACAGCTATGTTTGACGTAATACCATCGGCATCATAACTAGAAAGATCGAATTCTTTAATTAGACGTGCCTTCATCTCATTAGGTAATTCATACATTTCAGCTTTGATAACATTTATTTTTTCTTGACTTATTTCCAGAGGCAATAAATCTGGGTCTGGAAAGTATCGGTAATCGTTCGCCTCTTCTTTAGATCGCATTTCTCTTGTTTCTCCTGAGTCTGGATCAAAAAGAATTGTGGACTGTTTAATTGCCCCTCCATCCTCTAATCTTTCAATCTGCCAATTAACCTCATAATCAACAGCCTGCTTAATAAATTTAAAAGAATTTAAGTTCTTAATTTCTCGTCTAGTACCCAGTTGCTTGTCTCCTTTTTTCTTAACCGAGACATTGACATCGCAACGAAAATTTCCCTCTTGCATATTCCCATCACAAATACCTATCCATTGAACTAATTCATGAAGTTTTTTAGCATAAGACACCGCCTCTTCAGCAGAACTCATATCTGGTTCCGTTACAATTTCAAGTAAAGGTGTTCCTGCTCTATTTAGATCGATGCCTGATTTACCTTCCTCAACTCCATGAACAGATTTTCCAGCATCTTCCTCTAAATGCGCACGTAAAATTCTTACAATTTTATTATCATCCCCCATTGAAATTGATAGACTGCCTTCTCCCACAATAGGCAGTTCAAACTGACTGATTTGATATCCTTTAGGTAAATCTGGATAAAAATAATTTTTTCTAGCGAAAATAGATTTCTTTGCGATTTTTGCATCAACTGCCAGACCAAACCTTATCGCACAATTTACTGCCTCTTCATTTAAAACTGGTAGAACGCCAGGATAAGCAAGACTCACCAGACATGCATGCGCATTTGGTTCTCCTCCAAAGCTCGCGGAGGCACCAGAAAATATTTTTGAATTAGTTTTTAATTGAACATGCGTTTCAATTCCAATGACAATATCCCATTCCATTTATTCAAATCCTTTGGGAGATAAACGATGCCAATCGGTATTCATCTGAAACACATTTGCAATGTTTAGAAGTTTAGCTTCACTAAAATAATTCCCGATAAGTTGCATACCTACAGGAAGATTATTTATTAAACCCGCTGGCATTGAGAGCCCAGGCAAGCCAGCAAGATTTGTTGAAATTGTATAAACATCTTGCATATACATTTTAAGGGGATCCTCTTTTTTATCGCCAATTGGGAAGGCCACTGAAGGCGCTGAAGGACCTAAAATAACATCGCATTTTTTGAAGGCCTTACTAAAATCTTCTGAAATTAATCTTCTGATTTTTTGGGCTTTTAGGTAATATGCATCATAGTAACCAGCGCTAAGAACATAAGTACCTATCATTATTCTTCTTTTGACTTCGTCTCCAAATCCTTCTTCTCTTGTCTTGCAATACATATCCATTAAATCATCGTATTCTTTTGTACGATAACCATATCGAACGCCATCATATCTAGATAAATTACTCGAAGCTTCGGCAGGGGCAATTACATAATAAACCGGAATTGATAAATGATTATTGGGTAAGCTTATATCAACAATTTCAGCACCTAATTTTTTATATTCATTTATGCCTTGCTCAATAATCTTTTCAACATTAGGATCTAACCCCTCACTAAAAAATTCTTTTGGAATACCAATTTTTAATCCTTTTATGGGGTCTTTAATACCGTTTAAATAATTTTCTTTTTCTCTTTCGATACTTGTTGAATCTTTAGAATCATGACCACTCATGACATTTAGCATTGCAGCGCAATCTTCAGCTGAATGACACATTGGCCCCGCCTGATCAAGACTTGATGCGAACGCAATCATCCCGTATCTCGATACAAGACCATAAGTAGGTTTCAAACCTGTCAAACCACATAAAGAAGCAGGTTGCCTAATAGAGCCTCCTGTATCTGTTGCCGTTGCAGCTGGCGCTAACATTGCTGCAACGGCAGCTGCACTCCCCCCTGAACTTCCCCCTGGTACATTTTTTATATTCCAGGGATTTTTGACGTTGCCATAATAAGAAGTTTCATTTGATGAACCCATCGCAAATTCATCCATGTTAGTTTTACCAAGATTCACAGCACTTATCTCATTAAACTTTCTAATTACAGTCGCATCATATGGAGAAATAAAATTATCTAACATTTTTGAGCCACAAGTGGTTTTCCAACCTTCGGCACAAAAAATATCTTTTTGTGCGATTGGAATGCCTGTTAAATAATCTTGTTTGCCGTCTTTAATAATTGCATCAGAACGACTAGCCATAGCTAAGCTTTTGTCTTTATCAATACTAATAAAAGCATTTATAGACAAATTATATTTTTCTAATCTATCCAAAAAAAATTGTGTGAGTTCCACACTTGAAAATTTTCTTGCTTTTAAGCCTTCAGACAGCTCTCTGAGTGATAATTTCTCCATTGTTTATTCAATTACCCTTGGCACAATAAACAAAGATTGATCCGTTTCTTCAGATAAATCTAAAGATTTTTTTCTAATATCAGCTTCTGTAACCTTGTCTTGTCTTAAAGGTTGATTGATATCAAGCGCATGCGCCATAGGCTCAATTCCATCAGTGTTTACTTTTGTCATTTGTTCAATCAAACCCAAAATACCCTCTAGCTTTTCACTTACTTGGCTAGCCTCGAGTTCATTAATATTAATTCGAGCTAAATGCGCAATTTTTTTAATTTCATCATTATTGAATTTCATTTAATAAAAACACCAATTTTTGTTTAATTTATCTTCATTATTCAGTTATTATACAAGGATACTAAGACACATTAAAATTCATCTTTACATCTATGATAAGAAATATATTCAAAAATTTTGTCGACAACGATTTAGCGATTGATCTGGGAACAGCCAATACTTTGATTTTTGCTAAAGGAAGGGGCGTGGTTCTTGATGAGCCTTCAGTTGTTGCAATTCAAAACGTGCAGGGTCCCGGTGGACCTCAATCAAGAAAAACAGTCCTAGCTGTTGGTAAAGAAGCCAAATCTATGCTTGGAAGATCACCTCAAAGTATTGAAGCGATTCGTCCAATGAAAGACGGCGTAATCGCTGACTTTAATATCACAGAAGAGATGATAAAACATTTCATAAAAAAAACTATATCTTCGAATATGTTTTCTCCCAGCCCGAGGATTGTCATCTGTGTTCCTTATGGGGCAACACAAGTGGAAAAAAGGGCAATTAGAGAATCTGCAGAAAGAGCAGGTGCAAAACAAGTTTTTTTAATCGAGGAACCAATGGCAGCAGCAATTGGTGCAGATTTACCTATTCAAGATGCAACCGGTTCAATGGTTATTGATGTAGGCGGCGGCACAACAGAAGTAGGTATTATTTCTTTAGGTGGAATTGTATATGCAAGCTCGGCTAGGGTGGGGGGGGATAAAATTGATCAATCAATTGTTGATTATATGAGAAGAAATTATGGCACTTTAATCTCAGAACCCACTGCTGAAAAAATTAAACAACAAATTGGCAGTGCTTTCCCATTAACAGAATTGCTTACAATGGATGTGACAGGGAGAAATTTAGCAGAAGGACTTCCAAGAAAATTAAGTGTCTCTAGTAATGAAATATTAGAAGCTATCGCTGAACCGCTACATACAATAGTGGGGGCTGTAAAAACTGCGCTTGAACAAACTCCGCCTGAGCTTGGATCAGATATTGCTGAAAATGGTATGGTGCTTACGGGTGGTGGTGCACTTTTAAAAAATCTTGATCGATTACTTCAAGAAGAAACAGGCATTCCGGTGATCATTGCTGAAGATCCCCTTACTTGTGTTGCTAGGGGTTGTGGCAGAACATTAGACCAATTAGATTATTTTAAAAACACATTTGTTTATGAATAAATTTAATGGCACTCAAAGTTTCTAAAAAAAAATTAAGTTTATTTACAAGTAATTTCTCTTTAACCTACTTCATCTTTTTTATCACTCTAACTTTTGTACTTATGTTTATGGATTATCGATATGATTATCTTAAACAAATCAGAAAAGATCTTTCAATTGTCACTTCACCCTTTATCAGCAGCACCAATAGCATTATGAATTTTTTTGAAAACATTCAGGATTCTACCAAATCAAACGCGAGCCTGAGAGATGAGATAAAACAACTCAACATTAAAATTGATAAGCTATCTATTGAAAACCAAATCAGAAATTTTCTTGTTGCTGAAAATGAAAACTTAAGAGAAGCGAATGTTTTATCAAAAAAACTTTCGCCTAAAAAAACTTTTTTTGCTGAGGTTACAACGCCGACGATAAGAGGCAATAAGAAAATTTTAGTTATCAATAAAGGTGTTAAAAATGGACTTAGAGAGGGTATGCCTGTTGTAAATAAATTAGGATTAGTTGGGCAAATATTTTCTACTTATGAAAAAACGAGTGAAGTGATTCCATTATTATCAAAAAAATTTGCTGTGAATGCGCTTCAAAATAACGGGAAAAATCATGTCATCATTTACGGCAATAATGAATTTTTAGAAATTCCATACTTTCCAGTATCAATACAAATTTCTATCGGTGATATCTTTGTGACCTCAGGTTTGGATAATGTCTACCCTAGTGGTATAAAGATTGGAGAAGTAGTTGAAATATCTCCCGAAGACAAACAATTTAATAAGATAAAATTAAAACCTTCAAC
>Ga0209251_1000900_pt1 | contig 25073 bp, 20 predicted proteins | sample SaaInlV_100m_DNA_6_FD_184665 | JGI IMG/M metagenome (GOLD analysis project Ga0209251, IMG submission 184665) | Marine microbial communities from expanding oxygen minimum zones in the Saanich Inlet - Saanich Inlet SI073_LV_10m_DNA (SPAdes) (version 2) | ecosystem: Environmental > Aquatic > Marine... | reverse complement strand
GTTGGATTCGCTATCACCTGCATAATTCAACGCCAGAAGAAGCAGAAATGTTCAGTAAGGCCTTGACTGAAGCGCTTGGTCCACTTGACAAACCGAGGTATGTTGTGGCTCGTTCGTCGCGATTTTTCGATGAGACATGGCTCTCAAAACTGATGCCTGAAGTCGTCGCAGTTTACCTTCGAAAGCAACGAGTTTCTGTGATGATGTATCATGCAGTTCCTTCATGCTTAGCCAACACCAAGGAACGCGCTGCAGTCTACCAGCGGTATTGGAATCAGCATGTGAGTCCGGGTGAAGTGACCTATGTACGAAGTGGGAATGGTAAGCAATTGGTCGAATTTGCCCAATTAAATGGCCTCGTTCCAGAATTTGGGCTGCATCAAAAATCAGTCTACGAATGAACTCAGTTTGATGCACAACTCTCGCATTGGAACGTCATACCTTTGTGGACTGAACAGAACCTTCGACGGCAGTCAAAACATCTGAAATCAAAAGCAGAAACTTCGGTTGAGCACGTGGGATGCGCGCATACGCCCTCTTCATCCTTACCAACAGGTCGAGAACTGGTGGTCGCCACCTTTGGCTTTGCTGATTCAAAGAAAGCAGCAGCCTCTTCTTGCATCTTCTGCAATCGATCATCACTGTTGCCAGCAGGGCGTAGGTCGGTTGATGGGTCGGATGGATGTGGAACATTGCGGTTGAGCATGTTGCCTTGTTGAGCCACGACTGCGGCACCTGCTCCGGCTGCTGCACCTGCGCCTGCGGAAAACCCTAGTGTCTTCAGAACATATGAATGGGCCATGAATTTATTCGCTGCTTGAGCGGTCATGAAGCCACTTGATCGCAGCATGTTTTCCCCGTCGTAGACATTTTCAACACCTTTTGATATGTTGAGTTTGGCCATGACTTGTTTGTAACCTTCAATGCGGGAAGGGGAATGTGCGTTGCGAGATTTTACACTGCGCTTTTTTGACCTTCCACCGAAAAACCCTCTTTTCTGTGGGGCTTGTTGGGGAGGGGTGCCGTACGTTGCACCTGCTCCTGCCCCCATGCCTCCGGCCATGAGCATGCCACCGCCGCCACCAAACCCGCCGCCGCCACTGCGTCCAGCGTTCACGCCGTTAGTGTTGGCCGGTTGGCCGCTTGGATTGTACGCTGCTTGAGCCTGCTCTTGATAATTCACCGGAGGTGCCATCGATACCCGTTGTGGTCCAAAGTTTCCTAGCATCCCTCCGGTTTTTGGCCCGGCGTTTTTGGAACGATTTGTCAGCATGAAGATGCCTGCGGGGATGGCAAGAACGCCAAAGCAAATGCCACAACACAAGTACAACCCACTTGGCTCAAGGGGTTTATCGAGGGTTGCACGAGTGACATCTTCTGAGAGGTAATAGAGGGTAACCGTTCCGTTCACTGGATACTGATTCTTGATTGACTCAAGGCATGATCCACTGCTTTCCCCCCATTGCAATCTGTCCTCGCCCTGGTAGATTTCTCCTTCAGGTTCATCAGCTAAGGTATAATTGAAATCCATATCAACTGAACAAACATAGTAGGTCACGGTCCGGTAACTTTTACATTCCTCATACTCTTCACCATATTCGTCATAGTAGTAACCCATTTCAGCGCATTCTTCCCTACTCCCTTGGTATTCATCATAGGTTGTTCCCTCGAGAGTTGTCCCCTCTGTTTGCATGACGACAACGTCAGAGGTGACGCCGAGAATAATGAATATGCCAGCGACACCAGCCAAAAAGATGAATATAATCGTTCCAAAAATGTTCATTGGCGTCACAAACCTTCGTTCGATTCGAAAAGAGGTGCACCATTAACCCGCGCAGCACTCAGAACCATGATGTGAGATTTTGCCTTGAGCACATAGTCTTTCAGCCATTTTTGCGCTGCGCATGGCTGTATTGGAAATAAAAAGCGGCTGTGGCGCTGTTCCCATGCGCCACAGCCAGTGTTTGTACTGGTCAATTGCCGACGAGTCGTCATCAGGTCATCGCCTTTCGGCTCTCTTAGGAACGCTTTCCCCTTGTGGGGGCAGCATATAATCTTCTCCGATTAATTCCTGCGGACCGCCCGAATTGTCGGCACAGGGTGGCCTGAGCGGTCTTGTTCTCCGATGTCAAAGGGTAGTTCAAGCCGATTGGCCATTTCTAAATGAGCCGCAGACCACGGCGCTGCGCATTGATCCATGGTTTCTTGGCCAAGGATACCGAGTGCTTCAATGTCCTCTTCCCATCCTGTGTCATCCCATTGCCTTGGTGAAATTCGGACCCAGTGGTGATCGCCAGTTTCGATTGAAAAGGCTGTCCTTCTGAGGCCAATCTTTCTGCACATTTTTGCAGCTTGAGGCCTAGGGAAGGCGCGAGGAAGCATCATCAAGACCGCTTGTTGATCCGTCCAAAAGAAGGCAGGCCCCAGTTTTCGTTCGTTCACGTGAATCATTGCAATTTCAACAGTTTTTTCGATGCTCCCCCAAGATTTAGGTAACCAACCGATAATGGCGCTTCTGTCTTTTGTCCCGGGGACATGAGAAGATAATTCGAGTGAAGTGTGGGGTGCAGGTTCAAGCGCTGCCGGCTTCGTTTTATCGGCGAGTTTGGATTTCTTTTTCTTTTTGCGTGGCGCTCTGGCCCAACGGGGCATGGTGATTGAATTCGGGTGCCTTGAGAGGGTCTTCATCCACTTCTTGAACGGGGTTCTCAGAACTTTTTCCTCGATGATTGTGCACTTCCAACCTGTTGAACCATGGATGGAACCCGGGAGGCGGATGATTCTTCTTGTGTCTGCAGTGATGCCTTTGTCGACAGGATGGCCGGCTGCAATCACCTCTTCCAGTAAGGATTTACGGGCATCTCTTACGGCATGTTCTCTCTTTCTTGGATCTTCGATTCCAAACAAACTGCGATCCTTCTCTCGAAAAATAAGGTGGAAGCCCTTGCTCCCTGAGAACACCAAATGAACCCTTTCGAAGTCATGCTTTTTCTCCACCCAGTCCAACAATTCGACGGCTGCCTTTCTTGCTTTCTCCATGTTCGCTCTTGAAAATGGGGGAATGTCAATGTCGAACACAATGAGATGATCTAAGAGAATTGGATGGGGTGATTTTGTATCTTTGATTTTTGGTAAGTCAACTGGATTGAGCCATGCACTTGTTGAGACATACATGTCACGGGGTGTGTTGCGCTGGGTGGTTTTCGCCAACACTACGCCACTGCGGATTTGACGCTTTGATGTGTGCCATCGATTCTCAGTGCATCGCCAACGAAATTGGTGCCTCGATGGTTTTGAAAGCCAGGTCAAGTCAAGAGGCTCTGTGTTTTTGTAATGCTCATGCAGAACTTCTGAATCGAAGGTCCGCACTTTGGCCATACCTTTGCTTCTCAGCGCAGGTTATTGGCTTCATCGCAAGCCAGCGGTCTTGAGTGATTCAAGGAGGACCTTGCCAAGTTCAGATGGATCCATTGCACAAGCGATGCCTGCTTGACGGAATGCTTCGAACTTCTCTTCAGCGGTCCCCTTTCCTCCGGAAATAATGGCGCCTGCGTGACCCATGCGCTTTCCTGGAGGAGCGGTTGCCCCTGCGACGAAGCCAACGATTGGCTTGGTGACATTCTCTGCTGCCCATGCGGCCGCTTCCTGTTCTGCATTTCCTCCAATTTCACCAATCATAATGATGGCTTCAGTTTGAGGATCGTTTTCGAAGGCAGCCAAGCATTCGATGAACCCTGTGCCGTTCACGGGGTCGCCACCGATGCCAACGCATGTTGATTGCCCTTCATCGATGCTCATGGTTTGAGCAACGGCTTCGTACGTTAAGGTTCCAGATTTCGACACAATACCGATGCGTCCCTTTGCGTGGATGTGACCGGGCATGATGCCAATCTTGGCCCCTCCGGCCGCACCTGGGGTGATGATTCCTGGGCAGTTTGGTCCAATCAGTCGAACACCTGGGCGGTTTTCAACGTAAGCAACAGCTTTGACCATGTCGAGGGTTGGAATGCCTTCAGTGATGCACACAATAACGCCCTCGCCCTTGATGGAATCAAAAGCATCTGCTGCTTCCATGATTGCTTCTGCAGCAAACGGTGGTGGGACGTAAATGACAGTTGCATCCGCATCAGTAGCGGTGATCGCTTCGGTCATGCTGTGCCACACTGGGTATGCCTTTCCTTGCAAGTCAACGGTCTGACCGCCCTTTCCTGGTGTGCATCCTCCAACAATTTGTGTGCCGTATTCGACCATCTTGTCTGCATGGAACATGCCTTGCTTTCCAGTGATGCCCTGCACGAGGACCTTTGCGTCTTCTTCAATCCAAATTGCCATTATTGTCCACCTCCAATGAGCGCCACAATCTTTTGAGCGCCTTCAGCCAAATCATCGGCCGGATGAATGTTGAGGGTCGATGCAGCGAGGATTGCCTTGCCTTCATCGACGTTGGTTCCAGCGAGTCGAACCACCAATGGAACTTGGAGGCTCAGTGCCTCAGTTGCAGCGATGACGCCTCGTGCAATGATGTCGCAACGCATGATGCCGCCGAAGATGTTGACAAGAATTCCCTTGACGTTTGGATCTTCGAGGATGATTGAAAAGGCAGTTTTCACTTGCTCTTCGTTTGCACCGCCGCCGACATCGAGGAAGTTTGCGGGTTCGCCTCCGTAGAGCTTGATGACGTCCATTGTCGCCATTGCCAATCCTGCTCCATTCACGAGGCAGCCAATGTTTCCATCGAGTTTGACATAGGATAAGCCTGTCTCTTTTGCTCGGATTTCGGTGTCTTCTTCTTCGGAAATGTCACGAAGGTCGTCCCAGTTCTTGTGACGGAATTCAGCGTTCTCGTCAAAGGAAATTTTTGCATCGAGGGCGACCATCTCATCGGCTCCGGTTCGGACCAAGGGGTTGATTTCAACCATTGCACAGTCTTCTGCACAGAACATTGTGTACATTGAAGAGAGCATCTTTCCGAACGATTTCAAGGCAGCACCGCTCAAACCGAGGGCCATGCCAAGGTCGCGCTTTTGGAAGCCGAGGATTCCAATGTTAGCATCAACGACGACTTTGTGGATCAATTCTGGCGTGTGCTCAGCTACTTCTTCGATGTCCATTCCACCTTCAGTGGAGGCCATGATAAGGACGGACTTCGTGTCCCTGTCGACGAGCAAAGCGAGGTAATATTCGTGAGCGATGTCGCAGCCCGCTTCGATGTAGAGGTTGTTGACGATTTTTCCTTCATCACCGGTTTGAATGGTGACCAAAAGGTTGCCAAGGATGTTGGTTGCATAGGTGTTCACTTCATCCTTTGAGAAAGCGATTTTGACGCCGCCTTCCATGACGACATCTTTGGTTTCGGGATTGAACACAGTGCCCTTTCCGCGTCCACCAGCGTGGATTTGAGATTTGACAGCGACAACTTTGCTACCGAGGGAGTCGTAAGCGTTCAGTGCTTCACCAACAGTGGTGCAGTGAACACCTTCGAGGACGGGCACACCAGCGGCTCGAAGCAGCATTTTTCCTTGATATTCGTGGATGTTCATTGTTCTCTCCGAGTCGTCCACTTAATGCCCGTCTTTGAACACTTTCCCTCCCTCGCCAGCAATCACCTTCGACGATTCGGCCTGCAGCATCCTCGAGGAGAGGTGTGTTCATAGGTTGGAGCAGGTTAGGAATGCCCATGCAAGTCGTGGTTCTCGCAGGCGGTGTAGGTTCACGTCTCCGTCCTTGGACGAAGGCAATTCCCAAACCACTGCTTCCAATGTTGGATTTGACGCTGCTCGAGCGAGTTGTAGAAGCGGTGCCAACACACATGGTGGACGAAGTCATCGTCGCCGGTGGCTACAAAGTCGATCTCATTGAGTCGTATTTCAAATCAAAAGACATTGATTTCGATGTTCGAATTGTCCCAGAAGACGAACCCCTTGGGACTGGTGGCGCACTCGGAAATTGCCGCGATGTGGTGAGCGGTACCTTTGCTTGCTTTAACGGGGATATTGTTTCCTCGCTTCAGATTGAGCCTATGCTTGAATTGCACCGAAAGAATGGAGGCATTGGTACGCTGGCCCTCTGGGAAGTTGAAGATCCAACTCGGTTTGGTATTGTAGGGGTTGATGAACATCAAAAAATCAATCGATTCCTTGAGAAGCCAAAACCAGAACAAGTCTTTTCCAATTTGATCAATGCAGGGTCCTATATTTTCGAAGATGATGTGTTTGATTGGATGCCTCAAGGCCGACATTCTATAGAACGGGATGTCTTTCCAAAATTAGCCGAGGACCAGTTGCTGAATGGGCTGCCCTTTGAGGGCTACTTCATCGATGCAGGGACACCTGATGCATGGATGGATGGCGTTCAACGTTGCATTCTTGAAGGTCGGTTCCAACGAGGGAAAATCGAAGGTACCACATGGTATGCAGACGGCCAATCTTCACCAGCAGCAACCGTCAGCGATTCAATGATTGAACAGAATGTTCGTCTTGACGCATGCACCATTGAGCGGACTACCCTGCTTTCTGGTACGACGGTAGGACCACAAGCACATCTGAAAAACTCACTCGTTGGACGGAATGCAATCATTGGCTCAGACGTCGTGCTGGATGGTGTCGTGGTCGATCATGATTCCACGGTTCCAGCAGGTACCAAGCAAACTGGTGGTCAGTGGCCAAACATCGAATCCTGATTCACGACGGACGGAAGATGTCAAATGGTGCTCGATGGTGGGCAAAGCATGACCAAACCGCTCATCGTTGTCAATTTCAAGACATACGCATCAGCATCCGGTGCAACAGCGGAAACGCTTGCCGTTGCTATGGAGGCTCACAGCAATGGCCCCGCTCGAATGGTTGCCGTCGTTTCAGCCTTTGATTTGGAAGCCGTTCGTCGCGCAGCACCCTCTCTCGAGGTGTGGTCACAGCACCTTGATCCAGTGGGCCAAGGTGGCTTCACTGGCTGGCTCGAACCGAAAACAGCGATTCACCGTGGTGCCCAAGGCACGATCATCAACCACGCCGAGCACAAGGTCGAAATGGACCACGTGCAGCGATTGCTCCCACAATTACCAGAGGATTTCCCGGTGTGTGGATGTGCTGCTGATCTTGAGGAAGCAAAGAGCCTCGCAGAAATGGGTCCCACCTTCATCGCCGTCGAGCCACCAGAATTGATTGGAGGCGACATTTCAGTTACCACCGCCGACCCTTCAATCGTCAGCGACACAGTTGCTGTTGTCAAAGCCACCAACCCCGATGTCCGTGTGCTGTGTGGTGCTGGTGTCAAAAACGGCCAAGATGTAGCAACAGCGATCAAACTCGGTGCAGAAGGTGTTCTCTTGGCCAGCGGTGTGACAAAGGCCTCTGACGTCGCATCAGTTCTCAACGACCTGGTTTCCTTGCTTTAGATGCCGGAACTGGCAAGCCTTAGGATTCGCTTTCTTCGCATTGTTTCAAGGGTTTCATTGCCTAAGCAAATCGGTTTGAAGCGACATGAAACACACTGGGCAGCATTCTTTGCAAGCGGAACGCTGTGTAAATTGTATCTCGAAGCATCAACACAGGCCTTCATTTCCGCAACATCATGACCAATCATTTGCTTGGCCATTTCCACTTCTTTGTTGTTCACTTCCACGATGGTGCGTACCCACGTTCCGCCTCGCCAACCAATGGTTTGAACCGCATACATTGCTGGAATGTTTGGTAGTCCGGTGCGTTTTGTAGCCCACATGACCATGGCCAGTGATTCAAGCTGCTCCGAAGCGTTCGTTCCGTTGGATTGCATGTCAAAACGAATGAGGTGCCATTTCGCTTGAACTCGAATCGCAAGGTCGGGCGATGCAAAGAGGTCAATTCCATCGATGTGCTCCGAATCCAGGCGGTCTAATACAGACCACTGCGGGTGAACACCTCGCTGCAATTGGACCATCACATCTGTTCTCCATAGCAATTTCATCCGATGGTTGGCGACAATCAGCATGGCTTCAAATTGAGGGTGAGGCATCCGGTTTCGTGTGGCCCTCAACGAATCTTGGAATCGCAATCGTAACGAACGTTGTGCGACTTCTTTGGTCCATTCAGTTCCAGTGCGCAGTGCTTCCAGTTGTTCGATGACGGTTGCCTTCAGCGATCTCAGGAGAAGGTTCCATGGTTTGACAGGACTGGCGCTGGCAGCACGCCGAGTTTTGGAAGTGGAACCGTACGCTCGAACCCAAGCGGTTGGGCATTTCAAAAACAGGTCACGTTGCGTACGACTCCAACTTGGGGTGTGGTGGTGCATACCTTGCCAAGAACCGTCAAGGGTGGTCAAGCCTTTGGTCAGAATAATCCAAGTTGCGAAGCTGTAATCAAGCCGTCAACGGTGACCCAAAGGGCGATTGGAAGCAAACACCATCCGATGAATTGGGCAAAGACTTCGGCACCAAATTCTCCAAACACCCTTGAAATCGATCCGCCCCAGGAAGCGATGAATCGAATCATGAGGACGACAAGGCCTGCAAACAGAGCGAGCCAAAACAAGTAAAACAAACCAAACCCGATTCCAAACGCACCGCTCAGCATCGAGGATGCAACGCCCTGTGGGAATAAGGCTGGGAAGGCGAGCCATCCGAACCAACCGAGCCAAACTCCAAGCAGCACATCTCGTTGCATGTCTTCGAGTTCTCGCCACTCTCGGAAGGCTTGTGGGAAGAGCCTGTGAAGGGCTCGTCCAGCGATCTGTGCTTCGATTGGTGCACCTTTCCGTGCCGTGACGAGGCACATCTCAACCATCCAAAGCAGCATGACGATGTCAAACCAAAACAGCAAGTTGCTGCTGATAGGGGCGAGCGTAGCGATGATTGCAGGTATGTTGACCAGAAGCACGCCGACTCCACCTGCAGCAGCAATCGATGCCCACAAAGTACCCGGCGGCAGGGGTGTTTCTGGTTCGGTTACTTCCGCACGAGGAAGGGCCATGAAGAACAAGAACAGACCCGGGCCAAACAAGAGGCCAAAGTACTGCATGAAGGATTGTCCGCCGCCTGTTGACACGTCGTCAATGGCTGATTCGAGGTTTTCACGTGATGCAGAGGGGCCTTCAGAATGGGTCACACGCATGCTTGGATCAATCACCAACACTGCGTCGGCGACACCTGTGGGTAGGCTGTTTGCAAAGACTCCATCTTCATCCAAGAGAATTGGCCATGACACATTGAGCCGTTCATTAAGAGATGCGACGTCTGACAATCTTGCATCCATGCCAGCGACAACCTGAATTACAGCAATTTCATCACTTCTCGTGTCAAGTGTTTTGTTGATTTCGAGGGCCTGTTGAATTGAGTTTTCTGAGCCAGGGAGGGTTATTGCGACGACGATTGCTTTGTTCCCGTCAAGATAATCCGAGACCATGACCGAGTTGCCCATCGTGTCATACAATTCTCCGTCATACACTCGGGCATGTTCCCCGATGCTTGCATCGGATCCTAAGTTGGCCTGTCCCCAAGCTGTCGGAATCACAAAGATGGCAAGAAGCACCAAGGCGACTAAGATCGGGAGCGGGGGCAAATTGTCCGTCCTAAACAATGAGAACGAATAGGCAAAGAGAGCACCGACTGTGGTAAGCGTAAGGATGATTGCAGCGTTGGCAAAGCCTTTGTCGGCTGGCTCGACTTCAAATCGGACGATTCCAAAGGCGTGGCAATCACTGTTCAAGTCGCCCGAAATGGTTTGGATGCACACCTGGAGGTTCGCTTCACCAAGTCCCAATTTTTCAATACCTGACCATGCCCAACTGGTTTGGTTTCCCTCCATCGGACGGTCGATACGAATCCGACCGGTTGATTCTTCCATGAGATAATCGGGACTGCGAACAAGGCGCTCATCCGATTCAAGCGGGCCCCAGATTTCCCATTTCACGGATTTGACGTCGTCTTCACCCCAAGGGAACAAGGGTTCGACTTCGATGTGGGCTCGTCGCTCATCATCGATGGTGATTCTTGCTTTAGGTTCGTAGAGATCTCCTTTGATGATGATGCCGCCACTGTTTTGTTCAAAGGCGCCCCATTGGACTCGCATGACGGTGTTTGCACAATTGTTTTCTGCAGTCAATGAGAGTGTGAACACGTCACCTGCTTGCATGCTGATGAACGCTTCTTGTGTCTCCCCACTGAAGTTCATTGCTGCATTTGAAATCGCTGTGTCGACCGTTTGGGTCACGATTGCGTCATAGATTGGTACACCGCCAGCATCGACCGAATAGGTCAATGTCGTCGTTCTGTCAACTATGGCCGGCTGTCGCGTGCACGATTCATGGGACAATGGCCCCGTTTCGATGAAGGCAGAAAAGAACACGCTCATGTTCACCGTTGCGTTGATTGGCTGTTGAATGGGAGGGCTGGAGATGCTGAATACTGGGATTGGACCTGCGCCTGCGTTAAAGGAAAAACCACCCACTGCGTTATCGGTTCGGCCTCGCTGGAGCACGGCTTCTTCCGAATCCAAGCCTTCGACAAAGAGTCGTTCCATTGGGTCGATTTCCCAATCCATGTAGCCTGGCGTGTACACAGGGTCTTCAGCAGCGCTTGCAAAGCCACCGAGGGTCATGCATGCCAGCAGCGCCAGCAAAGCCATGGCTGCAAAGCGCTTGCGCATGAAGCGACGAATCGGTTGTGGTTCATGAAGACAATGGCCGAAGTGATTCGCCCTATTGCCTCAAACCACGAGGTAATTGACAAAGAAACTCATCAACATGAATCCAAACGTGATGGAAATTCCGTTGACGCCACCCTTTGTGAGAAAGCCTCGGTTTTCGAGCAAGGCTCCAAGCAGGCTGTCCATTTGGCAACCAAGCCATCCAATGATGATCACGGCTGCGCTGAGTGTCAAACCGATCTGAATGTCGGTTGTATCTGTCGTGAAGTACCAGGCAGGGAAACTAAGCAGTCCGATGAGGCCTGATCCAACCAGTGCAGCGATTTGTCCACTCGGGGAAAATCCGCCATTGATCCCAGCATCGCATCGTTTGAGGGTCGTAATCATACGGACGTTGTCATCCATGCAGCCAATTTCGCTGGCAAACGTATCAGATGCGGCAACAGCCACTGCAGCACTGAACATCCAAAGTCCAGTTTCCCACTCTTCAGTGACAAAGGCGAAGATAGCAACGATGCCAGGAAGGCCACCGTTTGCGATGACGTTGTCGTAACTTCGATGTCCATCGTCTGACTCGGACATGCCGCGTTCCAGTTTCTCATCAAAGCGCCATTTTGTCGCTTTGTGAGCAGAGAGTAAGAAGCCGAGCAAAATCAGCAACCACGTCCAATGTCCGAGCGCACCGACGGTGAGCCCGAGGATTGCAGCAGCAAAGACACCGGCTCGGTCAAGCATTTTTGCTCGTGATGAGACGATGACAAGGCCAAGAATAATCACTGCAGTCACCAAGACATTGCCTTGATTTAGCCCCGCCGTGAACACATCCATAGCATTCCCTCAAGTCGAATCGGGCATCCACCACCTCAAAGGTGCTTTCCCTGTTTTGATGGCGCTTTTTGTCGTTTTCAGGGTCCTTTTTCAGTAGGCGTAATCAAGCAATACAGAGGCGAGAATCCGCCTTGAGACCTGCCACAGGGCGAAAATCAGGAAAAAGATCCACCCAAAGATGAGGAAAAATTGGGCGGCCCAATGAATGTTGGCGGTGAGAAGGCTAATGCCCCACGAACTGCCGTTCCAAAGAGCATGGCCAAGGATGGCAAGGCCAATGCCCATCACGGGTGTGGTTGGGAGTTGGATTCCATTCTGGGGTGAACTGCACAACCACCTTGGAATCATGATCGGGGGTTGTGGTGCGTTTGATGCCGACAACACTTGACCGCTTTTTTTGTCGACTAACATCCACTGCTTGACTTCAGATGTTGCCTCCTGCCTTGGCTCGAGGTGAAGAAGCGGTGCTGGTCGTCGCAATGTAAGATGACACCCGATGGCGTAACCAGAAATTCCTGTCCAAACACCGTGTCCAGGTATGCTACCGATGCCCCTGATGATCGAGGTGAATCCAAAGGTGATTGAACTCGCTTCAAGCGCTCCAAAGGTGGACAGAATGTAGGTCATGTTCTCCAGCAAAGCAAATCCGAGGCCGACCGTGAATCCAATTTGGAACCCACGGCGCGGTGAATCGATGAAACGGGCGAGTGCATAGACGGCAGCGGCTTTGCACAATTCTTCACCGACTGGCGCAGAGACCATCAAAATCAACCCATAGCCAAGGCTTGTTTCGCTGGCCATGCTTAATCCCAAAAAGTCGATGATCACTGGTGATATGTTGGAATTGATCATGATGGCTGGGACCGTCGAAACCATCCCTGCAATCAGCATCCATTCTGCCAAGCGGCGCGAGGTCTGCAATCCAAAGTAGTGGGTGAGTGTGGACCACCATGCGAACACTGGGGTAGAAAAACCAATCAAATATGCCGGTATCGCCACCGCAATGAACAAGAGTGCCGTCAGTGGTGTAAAACCAAGGATCAGAACGGGAAACAGGCAGATGCATGAGGCAAGTACACCGCCAAAAAACAACCACCAAAGTGCTTTTCGTGACGGCATTTCTAATGGGGCTGAGTCATGCACAACATGGTGAACCACCTGGATCGGTTGTGGGGATTGCAACACATCGTCTTGACTCATCATGTGAACCATGTTGCCGCTTGGGTGGGGAATGGCGCGCACGAGGTGTGTGAGACGGGGTCTACGAAGGAATGCAATAAGGGCAAGCACAGGGATAGAGCACAAAGAACTTGCAAAAATGAGCCAAGGATCGCTTGGCCCTAACGTGCCGTTAAAGTCTGCATCGATGAGTCCAGCAAGGAAAAGGGGCGCCATGTTGGTGATGAGAAAGAGCAACCCGACAAGACCAAGCATGGAACGAACGGTCTTCCACGGTTTCGAGGTGTGAGCTAAGACGAGGTCTGAAGGTGCAGGCGAGAGCGGTACGAGCGGCACGCCTTGCATGGTCGAAGATAGGTCGCATTGCTTTCAATGCTTACCCGACTGGGTCCCGCTCAGTTCGCCCATCACTCGTCACTAAAACAAATCAGCAGTCGGCTGAAAGCATTCATCATTGCGGGGTTGGCGCTCCATTCTCCCCCACATGAATCCACCGGCGGTTGCGGTTGGGAAAAACACGCCTTCAATAAGAAAACAACAGAGGGGATTGTATGTCGTTGATGGCATCATTGTTCGCTCCACGCACGGATCACCGTGGTTGGTCGACGCCAAGTGAAGCAGCGCGTCTGTTCTTCTTGGTTGCCACCATTGCAGTTGCTCTTTGGGCATGGGGTGCGACGACAGGCAACATTGCGATGTGGTTTGGATTGACCTGTTTGGTCGCCACACCTGTGCTCAGCATTGGTTGGTGGCTGATCTCTTTGGTCAGCGCCCGCTACCCTGCAAAGGTGTTGACAGCCTCAGTGAACAACGTCCAACGCAAAAAGTAAGCAATCACTCGCTAAGGAAGCCATAGCCCCATTCGTGAGGTGGTGCAAAGGTTTCCTTGATCGAGCGGGGTGAGACCCAGCGAAGCAAGTTGAGGGGTGAGCCAGCCTTGTCGTTGGTCCCACTTCCACGTGCGCCGCCAAATGGTTGCTGGCCAACAACTGCGCCAGTTGGTTTGTCGTTGATGTAGAAGTTTCCAGATGCGTAACGAAGGGCCTTCATGGCCGTCAGAACATCTTCTCTCTTGGTAGCGAAAATTGATCCTGTCAATGCGTATTCCGAGGTGGCATCGCACGTTGCGAGGGTTGCTTCGAATTCGTCATCAGGGTAGACGTGGATTGACATCACAGGTCCGAAGATTTCCTCAGACATTGATTCATAATGCGCATCGCTGCAGACAATGGTCGTCGGTTCGATGAAGTAGCCCTTTGAACCATCATAGCCGCCACCGGTCACAATTTCGCAGCCTGGGTCGGCCTTGGCTCGGTCGATGTAACCGCAGATGTTGTCGAACGATTTCTTGTCGATGACTGCAGACATGAAGTTGGTGAAATCCCGAGGGTCACCAATGGTGATCTTGCCGACTTCGGCACAGTATTCGTCCTTGATGCGCCCCCACACGGATGCTGGGATGTAGGCGCGGCTGGCTGCACTGCACTTCTGACCTTGGAACTCAAAGGATCCTCGAAGGAGGGCAACAACCAACGCTCGTTCGTCACAATCGGGGTGGGCGACGATGAAGTCCTTGCCACCTGTTTCACCAACAACACGAGGGTAGGAGCGATACGTTTCGAGGTTGTTCGCCACGTCTCGCCACATCTTGCGGAAGACAGAGGTGGAGCCTGTGAAGTGAATGCCGGCAAGCATTGGGTGGGCAAGCACCGTGTCGCCAACCATGCTTGCTTTCCCTGGAATGAAGTTGATGACACCAGCTGGAAGGCCAGCGTCCATCATCAAGCGCATCAAGAGGTAGTTCGAAACGTAGGAATTTCGGCTCGGCTTCCAAACACCAGTGTTGCCCATGATGGCGGTGCTCGACGGGAGGTTTGCCGCAATGCTGGAGAAGTTGAACGGTGTTACGGAGAAGATGAAGCCTTCAAGCGGGCGTACTTCGCTCGAGTTCCACATACTTGGCGGCGAAACGGGTGGTTGCAAATCTTCGTAGATTTGTCGGCAGTAATCTGTGTTGAAGCGCCAGAAGTCAATTAGTTCGCACGCGGAATCAATTTCTGCTTGGTGGCAGGTCTTTGACTGATTGAGCATGGTGCTGGCGTTGATTTTAGCGCGGTATTCACCACGAAGCAATTCGCTGGCTTTGAGGAAAATCGCTGCGCGGGCTTCCCACGGCATGGTGGACCACATGTCATGAGCATCAAGGGATGCTTGAATGGCTTCCTCGACGTTCGCCTTGGTTGCCATGTGAACTCGAGCGATGACGTGGCTGTGATCGTGGGGCATGACTTGCTCGACCACATCGCCTGTGAAGACTTCCTTGCCGTTGATGATGCATGGGATTTCGATGACTTCCGAAGACTGTCGGTCAAGTTCTAATTTGAGCGCAGCACGCTCTGGGCTGCCTGGCAGGTAGCCAAGAACAGGTTCGTTTGTTGGGGTCGGTGGGCGAGGGACGTTGTTCACCATGTGTCGCGGGTGGCAAAGCCGCCCTTTCAACATCACGCTGTGTAAAGATGGGCGTGCTTGGCACGAACCTTGCTAATTTTTGGACCGACAACAGCCATGCAGTAGCCTTGTGCAGGATTGCGTGCGTAGTAGTCGTGGTGATAGGCTTCAGCGATGGTGAAATGCGTTGGCTCTTCGATGGTTGTGACGATGTCAGCATCAAACAGTGGTTGCATTTCATCAATCACTCTTCGGGCAGTGTCGCCTTGTTCAGCAGTTGTCGGCATGATGCAACTTCGGTATTGAGTGCCTATGTCGTTGCCTTGGCGGTTGAGTTGGGTTGGGTCGTGAACGGTGAAGAACACTTCGAGGAGGGTGTCAAAAGGGACAATGGTGGGGTCGAAGACGACCTCAACGATTTCAGCATGGCCCGTGGTTCCAGAGCAGACTGGCTCGTAGCGAGGGTTTGGATCAAACCCACCGGCGTAGGCGGGAAGAGCGGATTCTACACCATGTATTCCTTTGAAGGCGCCTTCCGTGCACCAAAAGCATCCTCCGCCTAACAGCGCTCGTTCCATGGCCGTGTGTGGAGTAAGGTTGCTTTCAATCCTCGTATGTGACTTCAACACGGGCTGGAGTCGTTATCGAGGCAGTGCGAACCATGACGACAGCAAGAATCATCGATGCATACATCGCTATTCCGACGATTGGGCTTCGTTTGAGAAACGGAGGCTCGTAGACAGATACATTTCGCCACCATGTGTGTTTAGGCATATCCTCACCGAGAAGGAATGTTTGCCCAATCATCGGCGTCGTCACGGACTGGTTCCGCTTCTCGCCTTCTGCAGTCACATCTTCCAGTGGTTCATCCCATCCGTGGAGGGCGAGGACAAATTTGGTGTTGTGGATTGGAAGCAAGGTCGCTGTGTTCAAATCGATCGCAGCCTGCACGGTTTGGTCTGGGAACATGTGAACATCAGCCCATGCTTCATCATACTGGCCAGCCTCGATGAATGCGATTTCAAATGGACCATACCGTTGACCAATCTCTACAAATTCATCGGAATATCCGCCATCTCCGCTGAAGAAAAGATCATGCCCGTTGAGGTAGATGGCCCACGACCCCCAAAGCGTGTTATCAGGATTGATGCCACGGCCGCTAAAGTGTTGAGATGGCGTGAACACAACGCTCAGGTCATCAGTTATGTCCCCTTCTTGGTACCAATCGAACTCCTGAATGCTGGTTGAAGCGATGCCCCACTCAATGAGGTGCGCTTCCACGCCAAGCGGGACGAGAAATTGAGACGTCGAAAGATGCTTGACAGCGTCCATATCCAAGTGGTCATAGTGGTCATGCGAGATGAGAACAACATCGATTTCAGGCAGATCATCGAGTTCGTAAGTGTGCTCGTAGTCAAAGGGTTTGGGTCCCAAGAACAGGGGGTCTGTGTTGTCTTCACCAAACACAGGGTCAATCAACACGCTTGTGTTCGGGCTCTGAATGAGAAGTGAGGAATGGCCGAACCACGTGATGCTCACGTCGTCATCGTTCATTTCAATCGGCTCAAATTCGATGGTTGGGAGAACACTGCTCGGTGTTCTGCTTCCGTCATCGATCATGTATCCAGCCATTGTTCCAAAGAAGGAACCGCCTGAATCATCTGGCTGTTTGAGGTTGTGAAAGGCGCCATCGTAGAAGTTTTCAGAATCGTACGATCCTGGATTTCCGCCTACTTGTTCGGAAAAGAACACATAGGCTGCCGTAGAAAGCAAAAGAAAAACGATGCTCAAGGCAATCAAAGTGGAGTAGATTTTTGCTCGACGGGCCAAACTGGGGCTCGATCGCTCCAATTCTTTCTTTGAGTAGAGGGAAGTTTTGGCCACGCCGTACGCCGCTAATCGAAAGAAGAGTACGACCGCAACGATGGAATTCACAGGGTTCAGATCATGGCGGTAGAGCCACAGCATTCCACAGAGAAGGAAGAGTACCTTGCCTCCAACCTGCATGCTTGAGTTGCGGTCCCAAGCCTCCTTTTTGTTCTCCACAAAATCGACCTTCCAACTTCGATTTATTATTGTTCCATTGGGTCCCCCAAGGTTGGAGTTTTCGAAGAAGAAGGTCCGGTCTGTGTGGGCTAGGGATCTCCTGCTCCAAGTAGAAAAAGGGGCTTTCCAGTTCACCATCTATGGTTGAATCTGCGTTTCTTCCCGTTTGGAATCGATGCGTCCAAGAAAGATCATCAAAGCCATCAATCCGAGGTGAATAAGAGGGATGAATGCCAAATCCAGTCTTTTTGCTTCTATGATGATGAGGTACGTAGTGAGGGCTGCCATCCCTCCTGGAAGCGCAGCAATGGCTTGGAGGGATTTCCGAGTCGCTGGCCAAATGGCCAAAAACAGAGCCATTAAAGAGATTGGAACCGTGAGTATTGAAAGGAGAAACCCTCCGAGAATACCACAGGATTCAGACCCGTTACACAATGCCTGCGCCGGCGTTGGAATGAGAAGGGTGGCAAACAAAATAGCACCACTCATTCTCATCCAATTGTTCTGGAATGATTTCTTTTTCACCATGTTTTTTGGAGCCGACTCTACCATTTAGTTCTTCTATCGTTTTTTATTGTCATCGACTTCCGTTGAGGAGATTTGTTTCTCCGTACTCATAACCTCTCTAAAATGGTGAAGATTTTCACACTTAGTTTGAGCAGTGGCAAGAAAACATTCTTTCATAAAGGGAATTTTACCCCCGGCGATTATGGAATCGTCAACCGACTCCTCCTTGTTTGAAGGCCGCTTCTTTTACAAGATGGGTGGATTCACTCACGACCACAGGCGAAAAGTGCTCGCAATGGGTCTTTTGGCTTGTTTTGCGATGGCCTCCCTTATTGGTATGGGTGCTGATTGGGCGGAGTCTTGGGGAGAGGGTGACCTCGAATCTGTTGACGCCCTTTCGATCAAAGACAGTGCCTTCGGTACGGGAAACGTTGAGACTTCCCAAGGCTTCGTTCTGCTCGTTCACCACCCAACGCTCAATGATACATCAGAGGTGTGGCAACAGGAGGTCATCGATGCGCTTGCCGTGTTTGCAGCCTTGCCGGATGTAACGGTGGAATATTCTTGGGACACATTGGATGACGAACGCTCCGAGGTCACCGCAGAACGTGATGATGGGTTCTGGGCACAAAACAGGGTTGTCATGGACCTGTCTCGGAAAGATGCCAAAGCACTCTACGGTGAGAACGCAGATTCTATTCAGATGGACAAGGCGTTTGACGCGTGGCGGACCGACGGCATGGCCATTGAGTACACCTTTGATCATCGCATTGAGGAAGACCTGATCAAGGCAGAAATTATTTCAGGACCGCTTTCGTTAATCATCCTCGCCATTGTCTTTGGAACCCTCCTCGCTGCGCTCCTTCCAGTTGGCGTCGGTGTCCTTACTGTGCTGTCCGCCATTGGTGTGACCATCTGGTTGTCAAACGTAACCGATGTGACCCAATACGCTCTGAACATTATTTCTTTGATTGGAATCGGCGTCTCTATAGATTATTCTCTGTTCATGGTAAATCGCTTCCGAGAGGAAATTTCGCGACATCCTGACGACATTCGAACCGCCACCGCCATGAGCGTGGCAACCGCTGGCAAGGCAGTTTTCTTCAGCGGTATCACGGTTGCAATCGGTTTGATGGGCATGCTGTTCTTCACCAACACAAGCCTTCCAAGCCTGGGCATCGGTGGAACATTGGCGGTCACCATTGCCATGATCTACTCGCTGGTCGTCTTACCAGCTGCTCTCGCAATGCTTGGTCGGAATATTAACTGGGGTTGGAGGCTTCCGTTTTCTTTCAAAATCGACACCAACGACGATGGAGAAGGCGTTTGGGCAAAAATCGCCAACACGGTGATGGACCGACCATGGGCCGTTCTAATTCCAACACTCATCATTCTGCTCGGAGCAGGCTTGCCTTTCTTCCAAGCCGAGTTCTCGCTCGCCAACCGTGACGCATTGCCTCCGGACGATGAATCTCGCCTTGGTCTTGACCGAATCGACGAGATTTGGCCAAAGAGCACCTCGAATGCAGCCCTTGTTGTCATCGACTTCGATGGGACAGACCCACTCAACGAGACCAACCTCCGCGCCATGCATCAATGGATGGTGTCCCAGATTGACGATGAACGAATCACTGAGGCGTTTGGCTATGCTTTGCCTCAAATGGGCATGAATGAATCAACGGTTGTCCAGTATTGGACCACGCCTTCAGAATACCTTACGCCTGAACAAAACGCAACCCGTGAATACCTGCGCGATCAGTTTGTTGCTGGTGACGTCACCTATGTCGTGTTGGCAATCGATGGGCCGAGCAACAGCGTCGAGAGCCACGAATACGTCGCTGACCTCCGAGAAGACCGGGATGAATTTACTGACAGCCTCCTCACCGGTGACGACGCATCAATGAATGTTGCTGGTTTTGCAGCGCTGAGTTTGGACACCTTGTGGGCGATTCAAGACAACCTCCCGATTGCACTGGCGTTCATCCTGATCGCAACCATCGTGCTGATCTTCATTCAGGTTCGCAGCATCGTGATTCCAATCAAGGCCATCGTCATGAACATCCTGTCGATTTCAGCATCCTTTGGTATGCTCGTCTTTGTCTTCCAGTGGGGCTATGGTGCTGAATTACTCAATTTCACACCTCAACCAATTGAATCCACCAATCCAGTCATCATGTTCTGTATTGTCTTCGGATTATCGATGGACTACGAAGTGCTGATGCTCTCCCGCATTCACGAAGAGTGGGAGCGGACGGGCGATAACACACTTGCTGTGGCCAACGGACTCCAAAAGACTGGCAGGCTCATCACCGGCGCTGCTGCGATCATGGTGGTTGTTTTCAGCACCTTTGGGTTGTCTTCAATCATTATCTTGAAGCAAATTGGCCTTGGTCTTGCCTTGGCAATCTTGCTTGATGCAACCGTCGTTCGGGCCCTTGTGGTTCCGGCAACCATGCGCTTGATGGGCAAGTGGAACTGGTGGTCGCCAAAGTGGTTGGACAACCTCTTCCCCACTGCAAAACCACCGAACAACAGCAACGGTCAAGAATCAGAGTGAGGGATTCGCCACATGGCACCGCCCTCTGAACCGTTCGTGTTGCCTCGCACCGGCATCGAAGTGGCCAACCGTTGTCTGCTTGCTGCCATGACCAACAAACAGAGCCACGAAGATGGCTCATTATCGGATGAAGAAATTCACTGGCTGACCATGCGGGCCAAAGGTGGCTTCGGAATTGTCACCACGGCGGCTGCCAACGTCACTGAGACCGGGCGTGGTTGGGATGGAGAAATGGGCGTATGGGGCGATCATCAACTGCCTGGCCTAACAAAAATGGCAGAGGGATTGCGCGCTCATGGTGCGCTCAGCCTCGTCCAAATCTTCCACGGTGGCATGCGGGCTCCACAATCCATCAACGGTGTTCAACCAGTTTCAGCGAGCGTCAATACGGAGGCGGGCATGGACGGATCAACCCGGGCTTTGTCATCATTAGAAGTTGAGGACATGGTCGAAGCGTTTGCGGATGCAGCCGTTCGTTGTGAACAAGCTGGGTTTGACGGGGTTGAATTGCACGGTGCTCATTCGTACCTCATCTGTCAATTTCTCGGCACAGAAACAAACCGCAGACAGGATGAATGGGGCGGCTCGTACGCAGCACGCAAGCGCTTCTTGTGGGCCATCATTGAAGCGGTTCGGGCAAGAACTTCACCGAACTTTCTGGTGTTCGTGCGCATTTCACCCTTGATTGAGAAGATGGGCATTCATCTGGAAGAAAGCCTTCAGTTGGCTCAAGACCTTGTGAAAGCGGATGTTGATGGGCTTCACATCTCATGCTGGGATGTCTTCCAAGAGGTCGACGATGCAGACGATCGATTGATGACCAAACGCTTTGCTGATGCGTTGCCCGATGACTTTCCTCTCATTTCCACAGGTGGTGTTTGGTCGGCAAAGGATGCACAATTTGTCATGGATGAGGGCGCTCACTTCGTTGGTGTAGGGCGAGTGGCAATTGGTCATTCAGATTGGGCAAAGCATGTTGGCGATGTGGACTATGACCCCCAACGAGCACCGTTCACTGCTGAACATCTCTCGAAGGAAGGCTTGTCACCCGTGTTCATTGATTACATGCGTCGGTGGAAGAACTTCGTTGTTTGACCCTAAGTGCCATGCCGGCGAGGATCAGCCCACGCTTGGGTCAAATACTGGTTGTACGGTTTTGTTCTGCTCGTTCGTGTTGGCCAATCGTATTTTTCCGCTAATGACCAACTGACGCATTTTACTAATGTAATCTTGGTGGGTCTCCGTTGTTGGGACAGTGGTTGAGAAGGCGGCAATAAGATGCGTGTCTTTCAACTCTGAGTTTTGTCCAAAGGCATCCGCCATTGCAGCGTCAATTGTTGCTCGGATGTTGCGTCCAGTGAACGCATTCGATGCGTTTGCCAATGCATGAATGTCAAAATCAGCAGGATTTTTACTGCGCTCTTGTAGCATCGATGCAATCATCTGCAGACGGGCGATATATGGAGGTAGATCAATGAAAAAGCGTTCGTCGAAACGGTCGACAAGGGCTGGAGACATTTTTTCCAAATCATTTGAAGTAAAAATGAAGAAGACTCCTGATTCATTTTCCTCCATAAACTGAAGAAGCATACTTTCGGTTCCATCTCGTCCGGCATCCCCCGCCTGGTAGAGGTCACCTGTGCGCACTTGAGCAAAGAGTTTCTCAGCTTCATCGACAAAGCACACCACAGGTGCGGCTGCTTCGAGTTCTTTCAGAAGCGTGGCCATTTTTGCCTCGTTCCCACCAACATAACGTGCGGTGACATCATTGACTTCGATTCTTCGAAAGTTCATCTTCCATTCACTGGCCACAATTTTAGCAGCCATTGTTTTTCCACACCCTGGGACTCCTGTGAGGATGACGCCCTTTGGGTAACTTGTGAATCCAAATTCTTTAGCTTGCGGGGAAAAACGACGCCCAGTGCTTACAAACCAGTTGACAAGCGGGTCGAGGCCCTTGAGGCTGTCAAAAGTCAGATTCTTGACACCATCTTCTTCCCCTTTATTCGCACCCTCCACTTCCTGAAGTATTTTTGAGCCCAGTTGATGCTTTATTGGTTCGAAATCGATAGGTGGTCGGCTTTTTCTTCGTTCCGCAGGGTGAAGGTGATCAGTATCGAGGTCCATAGAGTGACAAATTTCTTTCACCCAACCACGAATATAATCTTGGTCGAAAGAGCCTTTTGCAACAAGCGTTGAACCAAGAATTCTCATAATTTGTTTGCGAGGGATGTGCTTCATGAGCACACTTAATTCTATGATTTCAGTTGGTTTTCTCGAATCGAAGAATTTGATTTTCTTTGCGAACGCATTTCTTGACCGGAGTTCGGCGAGAGCAATAATTACATTTCGATAGGCATCGGGTGTTGCTTTGTATTCAAATCGACCATATTGTTTGTAGTCATCTGCTATATGACGAGTGTGAAATAAGAAAGTCGTGTTCAATCCGACATCATCATTGAGTTGTTGCAATGCGGTACTGCACAACAATTGATCCGGTGCCCCATTTACCACCACGAGTTTGTTTAAGGAAATCGAGTCCTTTTGAGGATCTATTTCATGAAACAAAAAATTAGCGATCATTTGGGAATGGATGCTCATTTCTTCCGCCCTTCTGTAGTCGAGGTCTCTAATTTTCTGCATCGTGTACTTGAGTCTTGGATGAACGGGTATTTCAACGGGCAATGATTTCCTTGCAGACAATATCACATCCTCTGGTAATTTGATACTACCTGACCATGGAGATATTTCCAAGCCATGGATCTCTTCCATTTCAATTTTGAAGATGATCCCTTGTCGATTGATGTAATAGAGTTGTAATTCTGGACTTACATCCGCCAAGATTTTGCCAAGAGCGCACTGTTTTGAAAGTTCAAACCATAGGTTCTCACAATCACCAGAGTAAGCATTCAAGATTCGTTCACCAGAATTGATGTTTCGGACCATCCGTTGGATTGGTGTACCGGCGATTTCGAACCCAATCGCTTTTGCTTTGTTTTGAAAAGGATGGAATATATGGATCAGTTGACCAATACCATAGAACGAGGTTTCGTTGGGGTTTTCGTACGTGGCTATGTTTGGGATTGTGTTGTCAATGTACGTTGTGACATGGTAGATGAGGGTTGATAAAATGATTTTTCGATCGAGTTCATTTTGGTCTTTCTTACGGCGTTTTTGGTATTCCCTTAGGTCATTGTTTACGCTAAGAATAATGTTCAATTTTTGACTCAATCCAACTGTCATGTCATCGATTGTTCGTGCAAATATTGAGGGTACTGGCAAGACGGTCAACATCATTTCCGCATAAGCGCCTTTGACATTATGTTCGATTGTTTGGTTTCCCGATATGAGAACATGGCGTTGATCCCCCCAAATACGATCAAGGTTGAGTAATATTTCATACAGGTCTTTACCTCTTTCCAACAACATCAAGTTGAAGGATTCGCCATTTTTATATGTCGGCTTACCTTTTTTTGTGATGTTAAAATAATCACTGAATCGATTATTTGTACCGATCTCAAGGAGGAGATATTCCTTCAACTGCTCGGCGCATTCAGGCCTCAGTACAGGGGTTGCAAGTTCAATATGCCCACATTTGTGGAAGAGAGTTGATTCTGTCGCTGGCCCTTCCATTGCACGATCAAATACGCTCCCTGGAAGTGGTTTTTTTTCGAACACATCTTTCAGTGACACATCGTTAATGAGTTCAACAACACTTCGCTTGCGGTATTCTTCTGGAGATGCAATGTCCAGCCCAAAGTGCTGAAGATTCAAGCCGCTCATAGCATTGCTAAGATGTCGGTATATTCAATGTGCCTCCAACTTAGGTCAAACATTTGCAATTTCATTTCATAACACACACCTTTTGTAGTTTGATTCGGGTTAAGTTTTGTATAGAAGTGAGTGACGTTTCCTTTTCGAGGACGAAGATGCCCCGCATTCCTACGGTGTGGATGTGTTTGACGATTCGAGTGTTTCCTTCGCCAATGCCGCCTCGCTGATTGCGACTTCCTCGGGATCACGCATATGAGGGAATTTTTCGTCGATGATGAGCCCTTGTTCAACACCATCGAGGTGTGAGGCCCATAGGGAATCGTAGCAATGACCATCTTTGTTGATGAACAGTGGCAATGGCTTCAATCCCCACTTATCACCCGTAGCGTAACTCGGTTGAGCCGTAAATCGCAGAGCAGCAATCCAACTCATGGGTACATTGTGCAGTTTGGCAAGATGTTCAAATGACATAATCCAAAACAAAGCACTGAATGTTGAATTCCTCGATGTCTCCACGTGAGCCTTATGCCATAGAGCATGTTTGGTTGCATTTGCCATGGCTTTGTTGGAAAGCAACACAGTTGCTTCCGTTTGGAAACGATAAGCTGTGCTGAACTCTTTGGGCCAAGCTTGCCATGTATCATCTTCACTCATGCGAGCATGGAGTTCGGTTAGGCCTTCAATAACGGTCTTGTACTTCATCAACAAATACCCGTTTTACTCTTTATAGGGATTGGCATCAGAACTCGAAGTACAGTTTATTCTCTTCGGCAAACCAAGGCGCGTTGCTACGAATCACATTGAGTGCCTCAAGTTGTTCATTAGCTTCCATGAAATTGAGAACATAGTCCAAGAGTTCTTGCCACAAAGGTCGTGCCTGATCCTCACCGTGCCAGTAATCAGTTAGTTGAGCAAGCCTGTTGAGTGAACGGGTGTAAAACAAAACAGATCGTTCCTCCTTAGAGAGGTCTTGCTTGGTCGATGCCACCAACTCAGCAAATAGACTGAATTTACGACTTAACCCTGCTTGGTCTGAATAGCGAATAGCCAGTTCGAACATTGCCCTCATCCAATCCGCATATCCCTCGTCCCCAGTACGAGCTAGAATGGCAACACTT